>Ga0209700_100342_pt1 | contig 84360 bp, 38 predicted proteins | sample SiratroredBW_FD_187528 | JGI IMG/M metagenome (GOLD analysis project Ga0209700, IMG submission 187528) | Root nodule microbial communities of legume samples collected from California, USA - Siratro red BW (SPAdes) (version 2) | ecosystem: Host-associated > Plants > Roots > Nodule | place: USA... | reverse complement strand
AATAAAAAAAAAAAAAAAAACAAACCCTAATCCCCATTATTTTCCAAAAAAAAAAAAACATAAAAACCCCGACTTTAAACAAGTGAGAAAATCATAGGCAAACAGATCAACAAGGAAAATAAGAATAAAAATGTTGCTTACTTGAAACGAGTGATTGGTAGAAGAGAGAAAAGGAAATAGATTGAAGGGAGATGAAGCGCCCAAAGGGAGAGAAGAAAGAGACTTGAGGTACTGAGAAATGGGAAGCTCGCAGATTTGCAAGTGAATGGCAATTTCGCTTAGCGAAAGCGCTTAAGCTGGACTGAACTGAAATTTCAAAACATAGACCTGTTTAGTGAAGAAGACTGAAAAGGGCATGTGATGATATGTTAATTTAGTTTTGCATTATAGCTGTTTTACAAATTCAAAACAATATTGATAATATTTTTCAAGTTATATTTTTATTAATATTTACTAAAAAATATTAATTTAGAGAATACATAAGCAAGAATAACTTTATTTTATAATATATTTTCACATTTCTTCCTTAATTGAGTAAAAATGATAAGATCCTAAAAATTTGGTAGAAATATGTAAAGGTTTAGAGAATAGTCTAAAATATAAGTGGTAATAATAAAATGATATTTGAATATTTTATTGTTAAAATAAAAATTCATATAAATAAGAAAATTAATTATTCACATCTTATTTTTATAAAATCACTATTTTTTTATAATAGAATTCCTGAACTCTTAGCATAAAGTACCATAGAATGTCTGATCAGATTCTTGAATAAAGTAAGTTCATTTTTTGTTTATTTTCTTTGAGTCAGTTTTCTAAAGTTCTTAGCTATAGCCACTAGCATGTATGTAACCTCTAGTACATCGAAATAGGTCTATGGTAGTTCATTATCATAGTGATATAGTCTGATTGTTAATCAGAGTTCTATGGTACAGGTTAAGAGATCCTGTGTTGGGAGCTCTTTTGAAAGTGTTCTTCTTAAGGCAGGTAAGAGAAGCTAACAACTGTAATTGTATAGTTATAAAGATATGATTATAATGTTGTGAGACTTTAAAATTTATGATCAGAAATGTAAATTGAATAAATATTATACAATACAAGTGATGGAGAAGTAGACAAAGAATAAGAGGGTTCAGTGATTGGTGGTGATAAAAATTATCATTAGGGTACAATTGTCAAAGTAACAATAAATAATACCATGGTGAATTTACATTTTGTTTTGAAAAATATTAGAATATAAAAGCTTATATTCATTAAAATTAACATCTTTAGAGATGAAATTTTTATTTTTTTTTTTAATTTAAGAGAAAACATGTATAACTCATCCTAAATAATGCAATAAAATCACAAATTTATTATTCTATTAAAATATACAATTTAGTCTAAATCATAATTAACTGAAATTTGTAAAAAAAAACTTTCCTATAATCTAAACTATTTTTTTATTGAAATTTTAATGTTGTTTTTGTAAGTATAAATTATTTTTACATTTTACTTAAATTGAAACTTTTAAAATTATTAATCTAAATAAAAATAGTTTGCAACTTGTATTTATTGGATACTGGTACATATTAATAATAATTGTAAATGTTTTCTAAATTTACCTTTTTATTAATTCTCTTACTTAAAAAGTTAAATTTTTTTTACTATATTTTTAAGAGATTAAATATGAATTTTTTAAATTCTTATTTTATTTCTATAAAAATATTAATAAGTTATAATAAAAAGTATATAAACAGTCTACTTAAATTGATTAAAACAAATTAAATGTGTACTTAAATTTGAAATAAAGAATATTAATAAATAACATTTAATTAAAAGTAATTATTTAAAATTAAATACTCCTATTAACATATATATTACCATTAAATGTTATATTTGATATTTGTTTACTTTTAATCATTTTGTAATTAATTGTTCTTAAAATAATGATTAGTAAAAATATAAGTAATATTTGTATTTTTTTATTAAATAGTTTTTGTTTTAGTTGTGTACCAATACTTCAAAATACTCTCAAGCATTTATTCTATTTAAAAGTTATTAACCACTTATAAGGATATTTTCTAATTTCCACCTCATTTACAAGGACTATTTCGTAATTTTCAATTTCATCCTTCAAATCCCTTCAAATCTCTTTACATGAAGGAAGATCTCATCTTACAAATCTCCTATCCATCCTCCCAAATTAGGTCAACTAAACAGCTTTCATCCACCCAAATCCATCATTTGAACAGTAAATCCTCCCAAATTGATCCAACCAAACACACCCTTAAAGTAGAAGTATGTTAAGACCCTGAGAATAGTCTAAAAATATAAGTGATAATAATAAAATGATATTTGAATATTTTATTGTTAAAATAAAAAATTCATATAAATAAGAAAACTAGTTATTCACATCTCATTTTTATAAAACCACTATCTCTCTATAATAGAATTTCCTATTTTTTTCTCTATCTTCTCTCTAGAATTATGGTTTCACTTGTCATCAGACTAACGATCAGAGGTCATCCCTGAACTCTTAGCGTCGAGTACAATAAGAGTGCAAATTCTTGAATAAAGTAAGTTCATTTTTTGCTTATTTTCTTTGAGTCAGTTTTCTAAGGTTCTTAGCTATTCTAGCAGACTAGCATGCATGTAACCTCTAGTACATCAAGATAGGTCTATGTTAGTTCATTATGATCAAGATAGGTCTATGTTAGTTCATTATCACAGTGATATAGTCTGATCGTTAATCATAGTCCTATGGTGCAGGTTACAGGTTAAGAGATCCTGTGTTGGGAGCTCTTTGGAAAGTGTTCTCCTTAAGGCAGGTAAGAGAAGCTAACTACTGTAATTATATGGTTATAATAGTATAGTTATAATGTTGTAAGACTTTAAAATTTAAAATTTAGGATCAGATATGTAAATTAAATGAATATCATACAATACAAGTGATTTGTGGTGATAAAAATTATCATGAATAAGAGGGTTCACTGATTTGTGGTGATAAAAATTATCATTAGGGTACAATTGTCAAAGGAACAGCGAATAATAATAATATGGTGAATTTACATTTTGTTTTGAAAAAACATTAGAATATGAAAGCTTATATACATTAAAAATAACAACTTTTTGGGGATGATTTTTTTTTTTTTTTTTTTGAATTTAAGGGAAAACATGTATAACTCAGGTGAAAAATATTCAATAAAACTTCGTTTATGAGACTTAATTGAGTTTGTGATTGATAAAAGGTTTAAGAAAAGGAAAACATGCTCAGCTCAAAATTTTGTAAGAAATTATGATGAAAGCATCTCAAAAGGCAACAGAATACTCAGAAGAAATTTAGTTTTTTTTATCAAATTTCAAGAAAAACTTTGATGGTGAGCATAAAAGAATATTAACAAGAAGAATACTCAAAAGAAATTTAGTTTTCTTTATCAAATTTCAAGAAAAACTTTGATGCTGAGTATAAAAGAATATTACTGGCGCTTAATGACTTTGAAGAACAAGAATTCTTGTAAGGGGGAGCCATGAGCACTTCACTCCATATAAGTGAAGGGGAGAAGAAATCAAAAAGTGCAGGGGAGAAGGATGCTTGCAAAAGAAATTTATTACGAAACTTGTTGACACGCATCTTCTACTTCCTCAAGAGGAGTTTCAAATTCTCCTTCAATAAGTGAAATCACCGAACTAACATCTATAGCAATAGTAAGATTACACTTCTAACAATTTTCTTTTGGAAAACAAAGTTGTGATACAACAAAGTACAAATGTCACGTGCATCGGTGCATGATGCTTTTAACAACCACTGTTCTCAAACAAGAGAAATTCATTATGGTCAAATGCATCTTAGAAACTAGTTACAAAGTGTCATGGTCCTCAGAGACAAGCTACATGAACAGACGCACACAACAATGTCATGATATTAGAGATATCATGTGTAGAAGTATACTTTGCAGTTACATGTAGACCTCCATGCTTATAAATTTGGAGGATTGACATAGAGGGCAGAAACTAAGCTTACTTTCACAATCTTTACAGAGGCAAAGATGCTTACAAGGTAACAAAACCATGGTCACTTCATTCACTCTGCAGGCCTTGCATGTCATCATCTCTTTCATATCAGTGTTCTCCTTGGAGAGCAGATGAAAATCAAGGGTGCGGCCATTGCAGCAAGAAGCTGTGTCGTCGACCTCGCTGTCGCCGCATCCTTCTTTGCTGTCCCTGCTTTGGACATATGCTTGCTGAAGGTTGAACTTGAGAGTAGCAATCATGTTTTCATTGTATCTTGCTCGCTGCTGCCACGAACCAGCTTCCACAGCCAACTGCTCCATTCGGTCTTCGAGTTCCATGTTCCTCTTGTTGATGCTTTCAACCTCAGCTTCTTTCTCCCGAAGTTTCTGAAGGACTTTGTCTTCTATGAGTGAGACACTCTGGAGTTGTGTTGCTTGAACCTTGTCTAAGATTGATTGACGCAGTCTTTCACCCTATTAGAAATGAGAAGATTAGTTATGCTGCATATTCAAATCAGAGAGCTTTTTGCCCTCATTTATACTGATGCCAAATCAGGATAAAACCACAAGTTGCAATATAGTACATAGGTATTAGAATTTAGAAGCAATTATTCAAGAGAAAAGCAGTCTATTGATACTTTCATCATAACAGAATGAGACAATGACGAAGCTTGATAAGATTTATTTAACAATTTAATCATAGATTCCTTTATTTTTTCAGGGGTAGTGTACTTAAAAGCTTTTCTCATCAGTTCTTGCATCTGACAAACCTAAAGAAACTAAACTGATCTAATTATTCGATAATGGCAAGAGGCAGTGAAAAGGTTGATTAGTCTGCACAAGTAAAAAATTGAGCATCTCATATATGCATACCACATCCTTCTACATCACTAATCATAAATAAAATTTCATCATCGGATTTTGAACACTCACTATTCTATTTAAAAGTTTTGAAGATATATCGAAGTGTGTGTGCACTTGAGGGTCACCTTTTTCCTTCAAGTGTTGACCAACATAAGTTATTTGATAGAAAATATGCAAACTTTAACAAGTCCGGAACATGAAAAGCATTACATGGAACAGATAATAGATCATTAGCCATTGACATTGCTTGCCTTTATAAGTTCAGACAAGAAAGGTCATAGATTTTACTTTAAGGTATATAGATGCCTAGAATGGATGCAGGTAGATTCTTCATTTGATCATGGTAATTCAGCACTGTGTAATGAGAATTCTCTAAGCTTTCATCTCCATTACATAACATACAAACCCACTTTTAATAGGTATTTCCTTTAATCATGAAACGTGAGTGCATGCTTTATACAAATTACAATATCAGTAAGAGGAGAAATACTCACACAAGCCTAGTTCAATACAAAACTTAGCAGATCCAATTATCAACAGTAGAAGATACAACAGGTTTGCATCAATAATGAGGTCCATACTCTATTCATGGAGGAGTCTATCGAGCCTCACAATAAATGGTTTTAACTTTAAATAGTTTACCTTCAACATGACCAGTAAAATGGTAAACTAGGCATCAAAACCTGAGCTTACCTGCACTTTGAGAAATCTATCTATCTCTACATCCTGCTGCTGCAACTCACGCTCAATGTCATCGCCAATGAGTGACAACAAAGCTGAGTCTCCAGTGGATGTCAGGCGAGTATTGTCGAGTGACAAGCCTAACCCAGTTGACACTGATCGTGGTTGGAGGAAATCAACCGAAGATATCTGAGAATTGTTCTCCAGAAAGTCCTGTTCTTTAAGTCTCTTTCTCTCTGGCTCCAAATTGGAGCCATAATTCCATTGCAATTGCAAATCAACTCCACCATCACTGCCATCAGCAGGAGGAACAGGACCCGGAGCAAACCCAACAACATGAACTAGACAACCATAAGAGAAAAGTCATAAAACATAAAATCTAGGACTTAACTTACTATGTCAACCCCACAACTACGCTATAAGAAATGTTAAGGGAAAACATACAAAAAGACTAGAAAAAATCTAAACTTTTCCTGTGGTTGAATCACCCCACAATATAAAAGAAACAACTTTGACTAAAAATGACCAAAAGAGGTGCCACCAACAAACCTAGCTAGGGTAATTTCCTAAAGGGTTAATATTTTCCAGAGCCTCAAACATATGCAACTAAAAATTAAAGGACCAAAACTGAACAAGAGAAAGGTAAAGATGAAGAATTTACATACAGGGAGGTATATAGGGTGGATGCTGGGACTGATCTTGCAAATCAGAAGGGTTGTAAAATGCCACCTGCTGTGGCATCTGGCCATCCATTGCTTGCAGATTTCTGAAAGCAAAACAAAGCAATTAAGGGGGGAAATATAAAGAGGCAAAGCAGATGAAATTGAAAAAAAAAAGAATATATATGTCAAAAGGGTTGGTAAAATGAAGGGTTGAAAGGAAGGGAAATGGTTTGGATTTCAATGAAAATTGAGAGCATAATTAAAATAAAACCTGAAGGGTTTGGTTTGTGGCTGTTGCTGTTGCTGTTGCTGTTGGGTTTGGTAGTGCCTTTGGAAGTGGTGCTGAGGGAAAGCCATGGATGAAAATTGAGGAAGAACACCGTCCGAGAAATGGAAATGGAAATGACGAGGTGGTCGATGCAGAAGTTTCTTTTAATTTCCACACTTACCCCTCATTTTTTTTTATTCATCTCTAAAATAAAATGTTTGGATCAACCCAACTGTGAGAATCTGGCCCAAAAATACAACTAGCATAATCAGGGAAGCTTGTTTTTTTAAGCAAAATCAGGTGGCTGCTAAGACACCTTTGGTTAAATAGTTTAATTAAATGCTTATTTAATCATTTTTATTAAGAAGAGCTTGATCATAAGTTAAAAATAATTTACTTTGACAAACTATTTTATAAAGCTTAGAGAATCTCTAACCCCACACGTGTCCCTTGCATGCAACTATCTCATGTATGTATATGTAACTTTCACTTCAGAGCTCTATTGGTGCAATACAACTCAGTTTGATACCATTTTTCTCAATTTGTTACAGCAGCATAAGCAATTTCCATCGAAAATCATAAACCATTTTCATAATGTGGAACAGTTATGTACAGAATGTGAAACACTTATGTACATAACTGTACGTCACTGCATGACACTATATTTATAGTTTTTGCTTTTTGATTTATTGTACAAAAATTTAGTAATATTAGTTTCTTTTTCTTTTATATCTTTCTTTCATTTATCTACTTCTTTTTTTATTTTCTCTCTACTTTATCTTAGAATCTTTACATGATATCAAGAACCTTTAATGAGTTCTTCACGTGTTACAACTCAAGAAATTTTTTTCACTTCCCTACATCTTCTTTTTCAAGCTTTGTTCCATATTCCTTCACAACTCCAATCACTCTTAAGTTAGATGATGAAAATTATCTATTATGAAAATAACAGGTCTTGACAATCATACATGATTGGAGGACAACTCTGTTCTACCTCAACTTGTCATTGTTAGCGGTATTGATATTGAAAATGAAGATTATATTCAATATGACCAACAAGATCAACTAATAATGGTATGGTTACTTACTTCTATGCATCCTAAGATTCTTACACAAATGGTTTGGCTGGACTCCTCTGCAGCAATTTAGACCAAACTACAAACATACCACATTTCACAAATTTGTGCAAGAGTAAAGGAATTGAAATTCCAGTTAAGAACTCTGAAACACACGATACGTCTGTCTCTATGTATCTTCTTGGGTATCAAGAAGATAGTTGATACATTGGTTGCAATTGACTCTCCCATTACGACAGAAGATCATATTGACGCAATACTTGACGGCTTGCCGGATGAATATGATAGTTTTGTTACTATTATTACATCCCGGTTGGACCCTTATGTTGTAGCAGATGTGAAGTCCTTAATTCTTGCTCAGAAGAAACGATTGGATAAAGGAATTTCATCTGATAACTTTTTACATGCAAATGTTGCTACAAGAAGCTCTATTAATCAGTCTTTACCATTCTTAATTTTTTCAAAATTCAATGTGTCAAACCCATTCAAAGAATACAAGATTTGTTAATCACAAAAATCAAAATCGGAATAACTGGAATTCAAATGGCCCTTCATCCTCTCAAAACTTCAAAATTTTGTGTCAAATTTGTTCTAAATATTGTTATTCCACTTCCGATTGTTGGCACAGGTATAACCATTCCAATACATCAACTATTCATGTGAATTTTTTGCATGCATCTACGTCTTTCGGTGAGGATGATGAACCATCAATACTTGGAACTCCTTCTACATTGCGTGATCTACTATGGTACCCAGACAGTGGAACATCTCGTTATCTAACCCATGACAGTAATAATCTTACAGCCAAAACATCTTACAGTGGTCCTGATGTGGTTAAAATTGGTAACAATATTGGTCTTTCTATTAAACATGTTGGTTCTGCTATTTATACTTCTCCATGCACTGCTCATAAAATTTTTTTTTTCATAACTTGTTACAATTTCCTTCAATTTCGAAGAATTTACTTATTGTTTCTAAATTTGATAAAGATATATGTGCTTTATGAATTTCATTCTGATTTTTGTCTTGTTGAACGTCAAGGAGATACTTCTTCAAGAAAAAATTAAAGATGGAATTTATGCTTTCCAAAATTTTGTTTCCTCTTCTGATTTTACAGCTTACACTGCTTCTGTATTACCAAAGATATTATCATATACTCTATGATACAATAGATTTAGACATGTTCATGCAAAGTTATTCATCAAATAATGCAATCCTATAATGTTCCTGTATATGTTAAACAAACATTTTGTGAACCCTGTATACTTGCTAAAGCACATCAGTTACAGTTTCATGACTCTACCTCTGTTTACACTCATCCCTTAGAATTGATATATATGGATATATGGAGTCCATCACATACTCCTTCAAATAGATCTAGATATTACATTGTTTTTCTTTATGCATATTCTAAATATGTTTGGTTGTACTTGTTATTTCATATGCCTTAAACTAAATCTGTTTTTTAATCTTTCAAAATTAATTCAGAAAAGCAAATTGGATTTCAATTAAAAAGTAATCAAAGTGATAATGGAAAAGAATTTTTATCCTTTAAACCATTATTTATTCAACATGGAATTAAACAAGGTTATCTTGCCCGTATGTTCATTAACAAAATGGTTCCATCGAACGCAAGCACTGTCGCATTATTGAAGTTTTCGCATTACTTGCTACTGCTAAACTTTCTCTAAAATTTTGAGGGAAAGCTTTAACCACTGCTGTGAGCATTATTAATGTTCTTCCATCTCCTAACTTAGAAAACAAGAATCCCTATCAAATGTTATTTAACAAACCTCCCAATTATAATTTTTTCAAAACTTTTGGATGTGCTTGTTATCCTATGCTTCGACTCTATACTAATCACAAATTCAATTTTTGATCATCTATGCATTTGTTTCTTGGCTATAACTCAACACATAAAGGATATATTTGTCTCTCTCCATCTGGTAAAACTTATATACTTGTCATGTTTTCTATGAATTTTTTTTTTCATTTGCTTTACCCGATAATCTTTTTATTTCTAACAATAACCCAGTGGAATCTACATCTTCTTCACTTATTCCTATAACTATTATTAAACAACATTTTCTTGACAAAAACAGTGCGTATAATGTGCCTTCAAATTCCAATTTACAACCTATAGATCCATCTCTTTCTTCCTCTACTACCATTGTTTCACCAGATTAAATGGTTTCTTCACCTGAACCTTTAATACCTTCATCTGTAAGTTCTCCTACTACAATTTCTTCAGACGGTGATAACTCAATTTTTGTGCAAATTGGTCATCCTATGACAACAAGAGCTAAATCTGGCATTTCTAAACTATGTCTTTATATTGTTTCTACTATTTCCACTACTGTTCCAAAGTCATTGCAACAAGTTATTCAAACACCTCACTGGTTCCAAACCATGACAGAGGAATATAATGTCTTAATTCATAATAACACATGGGATCTTGTTACTCCACCTTCTGTGTCACACTTATTGGATGTAAATGGGTCTTCAAAACAAAGTATAATGCAGATGGAAGTCTTCAACGACATAAAGCAAGATTGGTAGCGAAAAGATTTCATCAGCAATATGGCACAGAGTATCTTGAATCCTTCATTCCCGTAGTGGAACCAACACCCATTCTTGTACAGTTCTCACTCTTGCACTTACAATAGTTGGCATGTTTATAAGATAGACATTAATAATGCATTTCTATATGGAGAATTACAAAAAGATGTATATATGGTTCAACCACATGGTTTTGAAGTTGCATATCGTATTCTTGTTTATGCAAAGTCATTTATGGCCTTAAACAAGCTCCTCGATCTTGGTTCACTAAGCTAAGTACCACTTTAATTTCTTTTGGCTTTTATTCAACAAAGAGTAATTCTTCTTTGTTTTCTAAGTTTACACAGTCTTCTTCTACCTTACTTGTTCTCATATACGTTGATGATATAATCATCACAGGAACTTCGAAGAATGATATACAGTCTCATAATGATGTTCGGGCAACACTTCGCATTAAAAGACTTTGGTTGTTTACATTATTTTTTCGGTGTTGAAGCATCATGGATCATGGATGGTAACTTGCATTTGTCTCAGACAAAATATATCACAGACCTTCTGCAACGAACAACTATGTTGTCTCTCAAACTACAACCAATGCCCATGATTTCATCATCTTGCCTAACACAAGATGGGTCAACTGCTGTTTTAGATGCTTCATTGTACAAGTCAATTGTTGGATCCTTACAGTATATACTTCTCACTAGACCTAAACTTGCTTATAGTGTTAATAGTGTGTCAATTCATGCATAACCCACAACATCACTAGACAGTTGTTGGGACTCTCTTAACCATGGTCTGTTGCTGCGCAAATGTACACATCTTCAATTACAAGCTTTTGCAGATGTTGACTGGGTTTTGACCCAGATGACAAAAAATCAACTACTGTATACATCATTTTTCTTGGACAAAATCCAATCTCATGGGCTTCAAACAATTAAGAAGTTCAATTGACAAAATGGATAACCAACCTTCTTCATGAACATTATCTCACTTTAAAATCGTCTTGCATTGCTGCTAATCCTATAATGCATTCAAAGACCAAACATTTTGAGCTTGTCTATATTTTGTTTGGAAATCAATTCAAAATAAGCAGTTAACTCTTTTTCATATTCCAGCCACTGACCAAATAACCAATACCCTTACAAAACCTTTGTCTAAATCCTCTGTTTATGGAGTTTAGAAGCAAAATAATGGTTGTACAAAACTCCACCATCATTTTGAGGGGGATATTAGGTAGTATGGAACTGTTCATAACTGCATGACACTGTATAAATATGGCTTTTGCCTCTTCACCTACTGTATAGAATTTAGTAATAATACTTTCTTTCTCTTTTATATCTTTTTGTCTTTTCATCTACTCCTTTCTTGGTTTTCTCTCCCCTTCATCTTGAATCTTTAGACATAAAGTAAAACAAACTTTTCAACACCACCTTAAGATATATCCATTTTATAATATGCCCAATGTTAATCTTCTATTTAACCTTATGGCATAAGAGTGTATGAGATATCATTAATTCATAACAAAATTCAGCTTGGTAAGGTAGTAAAGAGTTACATTTCCATAAGTTGGTTTATTGAGTATTGTTAATTAAAAAAAATGTATAACCAACATGTTCAAGGAAAGCTCAAATTTTTAGACATCTTACAGTAGAGACCACATCTGAAGTTAGAAGTAGAGGTAGAAATGATGGAACATGATTAGTGATAATTAGTGTCAAGTGATTCCAAAGAAGGAATTTAGCCTCTTCTTTCTTTGTTTTTTCACCAACATGCATGTCTTGATCTTCATCTCATGCTCCAAGTCCTTTTCATTTCCGACACTCCACATACTCCTAACTAGGTAGACGATTACTCATTGCATGTTTTTCTTTCATTCCTTGTGCATTGCTAACAGTTCATGCTTTCCCTATAAGCCCACATGCTTCTTCTCTTTCTCTTAATATTCTGTCTGTATTTTCTTTTAAGACAACTTTTACTAATCTTACAATCATTATCCATACTCTTCTAGACAATAGATTCCAACAAGCCTACCAATAGACAACAAACCTTTAGTCCCGTAGTGAAACCAAAAACAACCATTCGTACCATTCTCACTCTTGCACATACAAATAGTTGGCATGTTCATCAGATAGACATTAATAATCCATTTCTATATGGAGAATTACAAGAAGATGTATATATGGTTCAGCCACCTGGTTTTGAAGCTGCAGATCGTAATCTTGTTTGCAAATTATGCAAAGTCATTTATAGCCTTAAACAAGTTCCTCGATCTTGGTTCACTAAGCTAAGTACCACTTTAATTTTTTTCTGCTTTTCTTCAACAAAGAGTAATTCTTCTTTGTTTTTTAAGTTTACATAGTCTTCTACCTTACTTGTTCTCATATAAGTTGATGATATAATCATCACAGGAACTTCCAAGAATGATATACAGTCTCTCATAATGATGCTTGGACAACACTTCGCACTAAAAGACTTGGGTCGTTTACATTATTTTCTTGGTGTTGAAGCGTCGTGGATCATGGATGGTAACTTGGATTTGTCTCGGACACAATATATCACAGACCTTCTACAATGAACAACTATGTTGTCTTCCAAACCACAACCAACGCCCATGATTTCATCATCTCACCTAACACAAGATGGGTCAACTGTTGTTTTAAATGCTCTTCATTGTACAGGTTATTTGTTGGATCCTTACCGTATATATTTCTCACTAGACCTAAACTTGTTTATTGTGTTAATAAGGTATGTCAATTCATGCATAATCCACAACAATATCACTAGACTGCTGTCAAACGAATTTTACGTTATCTTGCTAGGACTCTTAACCATGGTCTGTTGCTACGCAAGTGTACACATCTTCAATTACAAGCTTTTATAGATATTGATTGGGGTTCTAACTCAGATGACAGAAAATCAACAACTGAGTACATCATTTTTCTTGGACAAAATCTAATCTCATGAGCTTCAAACAAGCAGGAAGCTGTTTCAAGAAGTTCAACTGAAGCAGAGTATAGTAGTGTGGCTGCGACTTTAGCTGATATAAAATGGATAACCAACATTCTTCATGAACTTCATTTCACTTTAAAATCGTCTTACATCTACTCAAACAACATGGGTATTGTCTTACTTGCTGCTAATCCTATAATGCACTCAAAGACCAAGCATTTTGAGTTTGATTTATATTTTGTTCTGGAATCAATTCAAAATAAGCAGTTGACTCTTTTGCATATTCTAGCCACTGGCTGATACCCTCACAAAAATGGTGGTTTATGAAGTTTAGAAGTAAAATAATGGTTGTACAAAACTCCACCATCATTTTGAAGGTGGATGTTACAGTTGTGTATGTAACTGTACATAACTGCATGACACTATATAAATATGACTTTTACCTCTTCACTTACTGTACATAATTTAGTAATAATACTTTCTTTCTCTTTTATAACTTTCTCTCTTTTCATCTATTCCTTTCTTGATGTTCTCTCTCCTTCATCTTTATCTTTACACATAAAGTAAAAGAAATTTTTTAACACCATCTTAAGATATATCTATTTTATTTTCGGAATGTTAATCTTATATTTAACCTTTTTATGGCATAGGAGTGTACGAGATATCATTAATTCGTAACAAAATTTAGCTTGGTAAGGTAGTAAAGAGTTGCATTCACATAAGATGGTTTATTGAGTATTGTTAATGAAAAAAAATGTATAGCCAACATGTTTAAGAAAAGCTCAAATTTCCAAACATCTTACTGTAGAGGACCACATCTGAAGTTAGAAGTAGAGGTAGAAATGATGGAACATGATTAGTGATCATTAGTGTAAAGTGATTCCAAAGAAGGAATTTAGCTTCTTCTTTCTTTGTTTTTTCACCAACATGCATGTCTTGATCTTCATCTCATGCTCCAAGTCCTTTTCATTTCCGACACTCCATAGACTCCTTCCTAGCTAGGTAGACGGTTACTCATTGCATGTTTTTCTTCCATTACTTCTGCATTGCTAACAGTTCATGCTTTCCTGTAAGTGCATATGCTTCTTCTCTTTCTCTTAATATTCTGTCTGTATTTGTTTAAGACAACTTTTACTAGTTTTATAATCATTATCCATACTCTTCTAGACAATAGATTCCAACAAGCCTACCAACTTTAAGGACAAAGAAAATAATGTTCTACTTTGTTTAGTTTTGCCTCCACAATTCACGTTACTACAAGATTCACATAAAAAATAACCCAAAAACAACTACTAGTTGCTAAGGTGACGCATGTCCAAAGTACACATGGCAAACCCAAACATGCAGAAGTATTTTTGTGTTCAAGTTGGATTAACGAAGGCTTGTGCAGTTGTGTTCACTTCAAATTGAAATAACCCACTCTGAAACACATTAACTGACATAGAATACTAATAATGTTTTCTCTGTTCTAGCATATCGTAGATTCATATGTAGCCTATTGCATATCTCCAAGAATATAACAGATCCAAAAATATCACAAATGGCAATGTTGCATAATGTTCATTAGCTTCATTTTGCAATTGATGAAGTTATAAGATACTTGTACATTTTTATGCTAGTGTCAACAAGGGCACAAAGATTATGTCATATTGTTACCAACAGCACCACGAACAACCCAATGGAGTGCCATGCAGTCAGAAGATTTAAATGTAGATTATAGTTCCTGGACAAAGCAAGTGACTTGCCATCTAAAACAAATCCTTTTATCCCTTGAACTGATTAAGACAAGTCTGGAGAAGGGTCCTTCCCAATTGGTGCATCCATAAACAGTTGGGGCATGTTGTCGTAGAGTGTATCCTTCATATTGCACGAAGAGTTGTTAAGCTCAACATATATCAAAACAATGAAGTATTGATCATGATGAGAAATTATTATATGAATCTAAATCACTCTATGATTCTTTCTGATTAATCTCCACATAACATATAGATGAGTTTTAAGGAGTTAATAAAACTTGGTTATATGTCACATGGACATTGACTTGAACATTGAACACATGATGATCACAGAAGACATGCCAACTATGTAGGATGATATTGAGGGGTTGAAGGATTAAGCATGAACCTTAATAGAAGGATGAAAAGTGAATGGGGCATTCGAAGGAGCTAATCTTGTCACTGAGGGTACAACAGCAGACTTATCTGAGATGCTGCATTGCTTAGGAAAACTAAAAGCATACCGAATCAAGTTTTCTTCATTTGAAGATGATGCAATTGCACTAGTAGAATTATGAAGTCCATCACCCTCATCAAGGTTCAACCCAGTCTGTGGCATTATCATAGGTCTTTGTTCTCCTGGCAAAGACATTGGATGCAAGCTAAAACCATTTCTCATCATTAACATCTGCAGAATCAATCACAACCACTAAAGTAACCATTAGTCAATGAATGAGTAATAGACCCAAATAACCTAAATATGACAATACCAACTTCCAAGCCTTCTCTTTGCTTTTTGCCCCCATCAATTAACTAAAGTGAGTCAATTAATATTTAGCCACTTGGGCATTTTTACATGTTCAGGATGTTGTACCTACTCTAAAACGTGTTAGAGGTGTGATATAAAAACAGGCATGTGTCTTAGCCTAACAATTAAACTTTTAGGATAGATGGTTTATAAAACAGTGTCAAAGCCTCTGTGGCCTAGTGATCTAGAGTGTGATCATTGTTGCTCTTTTTCTTCTAATAAAAAGTTGAATTTCAGAACGAGGTATAAAACCTATGCACTATTTCTGTTTCAAATGCAAGGGCTCTCGTGAAAAAAGTAATATAGAAACCATGTGTGTCTTCACCTAACATCTTAGGCTATGTTTGAATTGAAGTTAAGAAAATACTTTTACGAGTTTTAATATGAAGAAGGAAAAAATAATTGCTTTCAAAGTAACAACTTTTGGGTTTTCCAACTTTAATCCAACAAACACTTTAAGTTTTTTGAAAAAATCAGTTTGTGAGAAAATGTACCTAAAAGAGTTGAAACAACTTTAAGAGGTCCACTATGGACATTTAGTCTTCTGTTCATCGACGGCACATGCTATGGTTAAGGTCAATGTATACAACAAGAATATTCAGGAGTTCACTGACCCTCTTCAACTCTCAAGTTAGGACTGATGTAAAGTTTATCTTTTGGTGACTAAAAAAAGAAACCCTCCATGTCAAATCATGGTTGAGCATGCGAACAAACAGTCATAATATCTGTAGTTTATTGATTCTGTGATTCATGACAAGTTGATTGCACTGCCCAAAACAGGTTATGAAGTTCTCAGCTGTTCATCTCAAGTAAAAATCTAAGAAAAGAGTACTTGTAAGTAACATACTCTTATTAAGTTTCTGTATGGTTCAGGACCACTATGTGTAAATGGTCCCAGCCAATCTTTATGTGACTTAACCGGGGATCATACAATAATTTTTACTCTCTAACATTCTCTCAGTTATTGTTGAAAATTGGATAGAAACTATAGAATTATGACTGAGCTAACTAACAAAAATTGCGCAAGTGTTAATGAAAAAATAAAATCTGTGAAATAAGTAGTAAAAATGAAAAGGACAAGGTCATACATGTGGATAAGTAGAGAACGGAAGACATATTTAAGGAGTGATTATATAACATCACAAGCCGAATGAAAGAAAACTCACTTGCACTTGAAGCTGAAGCTGCTTTAAATATTCTATAGCCTCATCCAGCATCGAAGCTTTGTCTGTCTGTTGAAAACAAACTCAAAGGACTTATCCAGAAGAAAATAATCCACAAAACTGAGTGAAAAACCTTTGTAATATAAATTAGCTTAATGAAGAGGAAAAGGACTAGATGAATATATGTAGAGAATAGAAATATAATTAATACCTTGTTAGAATTTGGAATTAATTTCTGCAAGGCTTTCATTTTCTCGTTAATCCTACTCCTTCTTCTCTGCACACATCAAAATCATCAATAACAACAAAGAAAAAAGAAAAATTTCTCATAAAGTTGAAGAATAAAAGAACCTTTTCAGACAAATTATGGAACTCTGCAGCTCTACTCCTCTTTGACGAAGAACGTGGTGGTGGGACAGGTCTCGTTGCCTCCACACTCTTCTATCAAAAACAAAAAGAAAGTTCCACTCACTAACAGAAGAAAAAAAGGCATCCAAAGCGCAATTTTGAATTTTCGAAAGATCTACCCAACTGAAGTTCTAAGTTTCCTTAAAGCTTTGAGGCTAAAAAGGCGTTAACTATCAGCAAGGTTTTACAAAACAGAATTTTGAAAGGCTTTTTCAGTTTTCACAATCACAATTACAACCCCATCAGCCATATTCATGTACAATTTTTCACGATACCAATCATAGCAACGAAAACGCAACTGGGTGATCAGAATATAAAACTAATAGCATTAGAGAATTTAGATGTTGAGCAAGTTTCAATTTTGATATTTAACTTGAGGAGCTGGGTTAGGGTGTGTGTAACGGATGACACTTTTTTTTGGGGAGCCAAAAAAGAAGCATTGGAGGGGAGGTACCTCAGCAGAAGAAGTGAAATCAGGGTTGTGTTGTTTGAAGGTGTTGGCATCAGTGGCATAGTGATTGGGGAGAGAAAAATGGAAAGTTGAGGGAGAAGAAGGAACAGGGTTGTTGTGTGGGGTGAAAGCAGAAGCAGAATCATTAGGGTCTGTTCCTAGTGGGGGAGGGTTGTGGAGGAGTTGGTTGAAGAAGGTTGAGAAGTCTTCTGAATTAGGAGGGAAGGTTCTGGCAAGAGAAGGTTGTGGTTGGTGCATGTCACCAGCCATTGAAGTTGAAATTTGAGAGATCAAAAGGAAGAAGAAAAGAAATGAGAGAGAAAAGATAGAAAGAGAGAGAAAGAATGAGAATGTTGTGTTGTGGTCTGTTATGCCATGTTATGCTCTGCCCAGCAGGTCGGAAATAGTGGCAAATAGGACAAGAGGATTGTGTAAGCGGGATTAACGTTTTAAACTGGCTTCATTAACAGTGTTTGTACGAGGTTATTTATGTCCTGTTCAGTTACCAGGACAAAAATATAATAAAGAATTAAGATAATCAATAAATCATGTGAGGAAAGATAGATAAATAGGTTAAGAAGTTAAATTAAATAATTAGCTATTGAATCTATTTCTCTTAAAATTTAATCGTAATTTGTGATTAAAGGGCTAAACATGTTTATAGTGTCTGATTAGTCGATCAAAATAAGGAATTTTAACTGAATTTATAATATTGAATCAATTTCTGAGCTTAATTACTTATTATTATTTAGTCTTTAAACATTAATTAATATTAAAACGAGCTATACTTGTTGTCCTTTATCTTGTAAGGACATTAAAATTCTAAATTAGTTACTAATTTTGTTATTTTATCTTGATTTATATTGAATTCTTTGTTATAGCTACAAATTACTGACTTTTATATTATTTTATTTTAAAATCATTTATAAGTATTTTTTATTAGTTGATATCGTAAATAAATGTGCGAAAAATAGAACTTGTTTCCCTTTTATTTTAAAACTAAATAAAAACACTACGAGTATTTAGGTTGATGATTATGAGTCATGAAAAAGTGGATCTATGAACTTTTAAAAGAGTTTAATTCTATAACATGGTAACATAAATTCAAAACTGCAACCATTGGAAAAATTTTGGCTGGTGATTTCTAATGACAAAAATTATTCAGAAATGGAGATACATTCTTTAATAGAAATATGTTACCATTTATTTTTTTTATTTACAGAATTGAATCAGGACAACTAAACCTCTCAATCATTGAAATTACTTTAAACACACATTTGATTCATTTTAGATATTTAAAAATAATTTCACTGAATTCTAAAATAAAGAGTCACTTAAACAAAAACAAAAAAAAAAAATATTACGTATACTTAAGATCTCACAAATAAAATGAGATATTTATTTTGAAAAATAAATAATCAACACGTATAAATGATACTACTAGCTTATCTTGAAAATTAAGTATTGGTAGTCTGCTAAATATTTTTTTTTGTAGGTGATAACTAATTATTCATTGCAGTGTCTGAAACAGTTTATTTTTTTATTATAATTTTATGTTTCCGCGTTGAATTTTATTAGCTGTTTAATTGGTTTGACCTGTGAGTTTTCAATGCTTAAGAAACGGTTCACAAATGGATGCGAAGAAAGAAAGAGAAAACCAACACACAGAAGCATCATATCAAAAAATATATTTAATGCTTTTTTGAAATTCAAACTTTATAAATAGTATCTTATACTATTTCTATAATAATTCATAATATACTGTTTTTTACAATAATTATACTGTTTATTACTACTATTAGCAAAAATATAGATGCTATGATTATGTTGTTTTTAAAATTTTTAAAGTTATATGCATTATTATTATTATTTTATGTAATTTTATTTATTATATAAAAATAAAATGATTGAATATATTATTTATTATACGTTATATTGAAGTTAAGTTGCAATAAAAAAATTAATTATATATAATTAAACATTTTAAATACTTAGATTTTAATTGTATAGTAACTATTTTTTAATTCAAGGAGGATTTATTTCTCACAAATATGTTAGTTTGTTTCTTATTTGTTTAATTTTTTCCACTATGTTTTTAACTTTTTTTGTTTTTTTTTTCTGTTTTTTATATGGATATATTTTGTTCTAAATCTCGTATTATAATTTTAAATATTATTAAAAATAAAATAAAATAAAAATATCGGTATATATCAAATGGAATGATTATTGTTATACATTGTTATTATTATTAAAATTTTATAATAATTAGTAGTAATTTATACTTATTTTATTTTATTTGTCTCTTATTACATATAATAATATTGAAGAAATAACAAGAGTGCTGTATAAATTATTACACTATACATTTATCAAATTTTATATCTTTCTATTTTATCTCATCTTTTTTTCATTTTTATCTTTATGCATTATTAATTAACATATGGCTATCCAAAATAAGCATTTTTCATAAAGTTAAAAGAACGTGAAAAATATATAAAAATTAAATCTGATTTGAGTCTCTCTATTTTGTTTAATTTGTAATTTTCATCTTCCATATATTATCACATTTTTTAGTTTTACTCGTCATTTATTTATTACATATAATTTAATTTATCCCTATAAATTAGCATATGGGTACTAAACATTCTTCATAAATTTAAAATAAGAAGATAAAAATGATAAAAAAAAATAATAATTTTCAGTTTTACTCAATGTGTAATTTTGATTCAATTATCGTGTTTTATTTATATATTTTTCACTCTGGTATTTTATTTGATTAAACTATTTTAATGGACCTTGAATAAATGCGTCATGTTTACGATTGAATTGATAAATAAGAAATAAAATTAAAGCAATTGTAATTTAAAAAAATAGAAAAGGGAAAATTGGATTTAAAAAGTGGGAAAAGTCAAAAGACGTCATAGTAATCTTCACCGCTTATCCAACCATACAAAAGGAGACCAATTTATTAGAGAGACAAAATGTGCAATTCCCGAGGCTACTTTTCCTCACACAATTTTCCTTATTCACCACCCCTACAACTAGACCTCACAAAATATATTTAAGTGGGTTACTTCTACTTTAGTCTTTTTAATTCATTATTTAAAATAACTTATATTTTATTTTATAAATAATACTTATATTCAAAAATATATATTTTATAATTGTTATTTTTTAAATGAATCGAAATGACTTGTTTGTTGGTCTTATTTTATTTCCTTCTTACTCAAAAAGTTTTACTAAATTTTTGATGTAATTTGTTAATCTTAATTTTACTATTTATAGAGGTCATTATGACCATTACTTATAATTTTGTTTCAATTATAATTTATTTTGATTTTAAAATTTAGTTTTATATTACCAATTCTTAAAAAAAATATAAATTTTTGACGTAAAAATAATTATAAGTAAGGTTTATCAATAACATTAGATACTAGATACTGCTCAATCTTTTTATTTGTCAGAACTTATCATTCTTTTCAGAAAGCATAAATTCTTTGGAAACAAAATATTTCTATATCAATTTCAGATAAGTTACCTAGTTTGATAATGTAAACAAATTTACATATTTCGTTCCTTACAAAGAATAGACATTTTGTTTATAACTTTTTTGTTAGATAAACTAAGCCATTCAAAATAAAATTGCTAATAATAAAAGTTTGTTCTAAAATATCATAATTTAAAAAAAACTAATAATAAATAAAATGATAGACGAATTCATTCAACCTAAATAATGATAAGTTAGACAATGTTTCATATTGAATTATCTACCCATACCTGGGGTAGATGATATTTAAAATTTTGAAGTTATAATAATATATTGTAATCATGAGCATGTCTATAATACATATAAATTTAATATTGTTTCTAAAAATTATTATAATTCTTTGCGATGTTAAACTTAACAAGGAAATTATGCTCATCTTACATAACTTTGAACCAAGTACGAGAAGATAAAGCTTATTTAATTAATGGTTCATGAGGAACAGTTGAAAACTCTTGGGTTTAAAAACACATGCCTCAGTTCTAGTAACCATGGGATGTAAATTTGTATATTTGGTGAACGTCTGAATCAATGTGAGTTTTGGCTCAGATATTGAATTATGATTACTATATGGTGAACATAAAGGAGTGATTATGTGTAAGTATCATAATTATTGAAAACGAAATGAGTTAGAGAATTAGAAGGGGAAGTAGGATCAACATGTTGAAGAATAATGAAGCAATTTTTTAAATTGTAAATCAATGACAGAGGTATCATATTGAAAAACATTATTTGGAATTCAATAACGAAAAACATTTTCATTAATAATAACATGTCTTGAAATATAAGTTTTATTATTACCAGATAAAATTGATCAATCAATATAAATCTATTAACTATTTGGAAAACTTTGTTTTAACAACCAAATGTCAACGACTGACGTAGTTTAATTATATACGTGAATAAGGATAAAACAGGACTTTTCTTTTTTAAGGACATTTAGGGTATTTAGAGAGACCATCAACGATAGCGAGTCACGGTGGGAGACCATCAACCGTGGTGAGAGAATCAAGGGTGGCGAGCGAAGGTGGTCAAGAATCAACGGCAGCGACAGCAGCTTTGATGACAGCAGCGGATACGACTGCAGCGGTGGCAACAGCAATGGCGAGATTTAAGACATCTAATATTCAAACTCAATGTTTCTCAGCCCTTGATGGAATATGTTGGGCCATTTTAGATAAAACCTCAAATATGTAAACCTAAAATTGACACTCAGTGAATGTTTTATACATGTTATCTATCTTGACGTATCACATAAGGTTGTAAAGTGAGTGTGTGTCAAATGTGGTTGTGAAAGTATAACTACTCTAACCATTTTATTTAAACGTTAACTTTATTTCACAAAAAAATGTGGATTTAATAATTTTATTGGTAAAACAACAACATCATCAATAATAATAATAATAATAATAATTTGTTAAGATTATTAAAATCAATTCCATATTTATCAACTATTATGAACAATAATTTAAAAGTTAAATTAAATAATTATCATTGAAATTTTCAGTTGAACTACTTATCCATTAATTAATTAATATGTTAATATTTGATATTTAAATACAGTTATTTAGAAAAATAAAAATTTTATAAAATAAAAAAATTCTCACTAAAGAAAACATCTTTTATTTAGACTAGTTAAAAACAATCAAAATTTTCAATAATTATAACAATAATCAATAAACAAAGAAGATTGTAGGATACCAATATCTACTTATCATTATGACTCTAATTGTCACATTATACATAAACATGCTCACAAAGAATGTAGGGGTGCATGACCCCGATATTAATGGTTCTGGATTTAACTTTCATCACAAAACATGAAGCATATTGTAACATTTAAAGAGGGTGAGAATAAAACATCTTAAGATAAGGTTAATGATGTCTTTTATGTAATTATGACTTATGTTAATGGCATAAGCTATTCCAAATAATTGGAAGAGAAAGAAGGGGCACATTGAGGTGACTCAACCATTGGGAGAAAACTTAGGTAATGACAACAAACTTCAGTCACGCCAAACAGACCTCACGCAACAAAGAAACCCTAAATCTGAGAGGGAAAAAGCCCACTAAGTGAGGATGTAAAAGAACTCTCATACTTAACTTCATTAGTTATATCAAATTTTTGTTTAACACAATTAATAATAAGACAGAAAAATATGTTCATATTTTATAGGAAATAAATTAATAATTTTTTAGGATAATTTTGTTAATTTTTTACATAATTTACTATAGTGAATATTTTACATCGACTAAAAATATTATCAACATCACTTCATTAAATTAGTTTAATCACTTAAACTTAAAGTTCATATTCTAAAAATAATTCATAACATAGTATAGTCAAATTTGTTAAGTTTATTATATCACTCATTATCAAATTCTCACTCCGTACTATATTCAAAATGTTTAGTTCTTAGCATAAAAGAATGTATTGAAAATTTCATGTGAACTAAATTTAAAGTTTACTTTATTAAGACAATTTTAATTATCTAAAAAAATTAAACGGACTTATTTTTCACTTCTAATGAAACATTAAGTTTTTTCCGAATTTATTTTCAATTTAATTAATCTTTTTATCATAATTTAAATAATGTACACATGAAAGATCGACACTATTTTAATAAAAAAATTAAAAGTGGTATATTTATTTTAATTTATGTTAAAAAAATCTCAAATGGTAAGTATTGTGAAACAAAAGGAAAGGATTATATTTTCAATATATAATACCTTTTATGTAATACCAGCAAGATATAACTAGTTCTCTCTTAATGGGAAAGTTTAGGTGAATTTGTAATTTTTACTTTTATTTATTTTTTAATCTGTGATTTCATTTTATTTTAGGCTTAAGTTTTATAAAATTAGTAATTTCAGTTTAATTTACTTGATATATTGTTATTTTTTTTGTCTTGGTTTAATTGAACTTGAAATCTAACTTACTCGTAAGATATTATTAAGAAATATTTTAATTAATTAAAATGTGAAACATAATATATATAAGTTATGCAAAACTAAGTGCTTGGATTAAAATTGTGCATTTTTAATTCTAATGATTAGAAATACTGAAAAAAGTAAGGTGGTCAAAGTTACATAAAAAATTCAAGGGAAACAAAATTGCAATTTTGTCAGAATTTTACCATAAAAATTATTCTGATAAAAAATTAATTAAATTCAATTAGTGCTTGTATAATTCTTCTCAAAAAAATTGTTAAAATTTATCAATTGATGCTTAACTAGCTGTTTTTTTTTTTTTCCAAATTATGAATCGAAATTAACAAATAGATTAAGTTATTGAAAAGGTCCTCTACTGTTTTGTTCATCTTGGTTGTTATCTTTTAAACAGTTCAATTTAACTATAAACAAATTTATAAAATTCTCTCATATAGTTTTTAAATTTGATTTTAGTTCATGTATAAAATTAATTCTTAGAAATATTTAAGAAAAAGTTCACCAAAAAAATATTTTGTTAATATTTTAAAAGTGATTTAAAATTATCCTTTTATCAATTTAAAATTAACTCTGTTAATAATTTAACACGTCAACGATTTAAAAGTATGTGTGTGGTAATTTTGTAAACCTAAAATATCCATAACTTTTTCCTTAAGTGAATCCCTCACCTTCATTTCTAAGTCCTTTTGTGAAGACCAAGTCTCATGGTGTTAATGTTGCCTTGTGTAGAATAGTAAAATCTTGTATAATTAAATCATTAAATTAAAATTATGTACTTTATGCATTTAGGTTTAGATGTAAATAATACTCTTACGAGGGAAATAAAAAAATTTCTCGTCAGTAAAAATATGATCGATAAGTCTTCATAGGACTTGGATAGTTCAAAAAATATACAATAAAAATTCTTCTCACTTATGTCACTACATAAATTATGATAATGTAAATTTTAAATATATACTACATAAAAAATAAATGTACAGTTTGATAATTATATTCATACATACTACTCAAATAAACAAATAAAAATAATATTTCTTTAACATATATACAAGCTAAATTTTGATAGGATTGGTCCTCAAAACCAAATCCAATCTATTCCAATAAAATATTTGTAATTTTTAATAAATCAATCGAATTGATTTAGAACACTCCTATGGAAAAAGTATTTTCATAAATTATGAAATAGAAAATAAGATAAAACTATTTTTTCATAAACTACAATCTATTTTCATGAAGCATTCTAAAGAATTTCCTAAAACAAGATGAAAACATCTTTTATAGATATAATATTTTTCCATAACTCTCACTTGCTTAAAATAAATTGCATGTAAACTCTTCCAACTACATGTCAAATTTGACACATAAATTATTTTAAAAGAAATAAATCATTTACCTTTTAATCCATAGATCAATCACGTCATAAACCAAACAAAAGCAAAACAACATGAGAGCAATGTATAAAAAATTTCATAAATGTATAAAACAACCCTTATAAACTACAGTTAAGAAATGTTCCTTTATCCACACCAATCATCTCATGTGTCACTTTAACCGGAGATCATTGGCTTCTACAAATAAACAAAAAATGATAACAAGAAATTTGGCTAAGGCTTAAGAAGATGGGCCAGTTAGAAAGTAGCATAGCACCAGAGACTTCAGCTACAATTCAGCAGAAAATTCTGATTAATGGTGCCACTTTCCTTGACCTCAATGTTCATCTTCTAAGCTAAAATATTTTGGTACAAGTCTCATGTTTTCAAGCCCCTGATACAAGTCTCATGTTGCCAACCCTGTGGTCTTACAAATGGGACACAAATTCTTATGCATCAGCCACTGCTTGATACATTCTGTATGGTAATCATGACCACAATCCAGTGATCCTAAATCATCTCCATCTTTGTACTCCTCCTGCACATAACATAACACACAAGTTACTACACCAATCTGCATAATGCATAGAACAAAAGTAATCAAAGGTTATATATAATATGAACATGCATGCTGAGGAAAAAGTAACACTTAGCCAAGTTTACCTGACAAACACAACAGGGTTCTGCCTCTTGCTGAGATCCTTGTTCAGCTGAATACTTCTTATTTTTCATGTGTTTCAATATGGTCTCCTCGGTCAAGCCAGTGCTCACATTTCCAATGCGTTCTTCCAAAGCCAATAGCTCCTATTACATTCATCAATGTTACACAATAAGAAACTCTCATTAGTAAAGTAAGTTGAAGTAAGTTTTTACCTCATAAGACATGTTATCAACATCAAGTCGCATATCCCTGTGCCGATCATGCATATCAGCAATTCCAGCAAACATTGAATGGTCCAGGATCATAACATCCTGTCATAAAATCAAACCACATGTATTACAACTTAGATGAGAAACAGATGGCAATCACATCACTTTCAAGCTGCTTGATGTTTCCATTTGCAGATAAATCAGAAGATCTCTACCCAACAAAACCTATTGCACATGATCAAATTCATGCTAGCATCCAGACTCCCAAACTCTTACACAAAGAAACACAACACTAGATCTTTTATTATCTTTTGCAAGACACCGAACTCCACAGCCAGATTTCACGGCCTCAACATCAGTTGAACATCCTAATATTTCTTGCATTCCAAGCAACATTCTAAACAAAGCATAAGCACGCTGAGATCACTACAGATTACATAATACCAAATTTCATATAGGAAAAATCAGTCTTATTTTCTATAAAAGAACAAAGTATACAATTTGTTTAGCTTTAAACTTTCTTCTACTCATTCTTACCAATTTCTTTTTGTTTTGTAATGTCCATCGTATATGAACAGAAAAATCCTTGGTAACTCAACAATTCAATGATTACAGCTAAACAATAAAAGACAAGCAAACATATCCAAAAATTGAACCAGCTTGAAGCAACTCTGGCACTGTTAACAGAAGATAAAAAGGGAGCCAAGAAAGCTTTACTCAATATCAGTGCATTGTCAACAAATATCATTAATTTGAAATAAAACTAACCTCAAATCGTAGGTTCCCACCCCTACGCATGAGCCCCAATACATTGCGGAGCTGCACAAAAGCAAATGTAAGTCCAGGAGAAAAATTATTTGTAAAAGAAGATAACAATACTGCAACTCAAAAGGGTAGCACTAACAGAGCTTGGAAATTGTCATCGTTTAGCCAAAGTATGATCATTGAGAAACGTTAGGAGTAAAATCTGACATACTTTCTCTTAGCCTGGAGTTTTCTTTAAATAAACTCTCAAGGCCTGACCATAAGATCAAATATTTATTTCAATGAAAAAAAAAGTAATTTTTTTTCAAAAAAAAAAAGTTGGTGATATCTCAGATTACTCCATACATCCAAGACACATAATAAAGAAACAATCTTTTACAGCAGTTCACACTGCAATAATGATATGCAAGAGAAGAGTGGAATACATTACACATACCTCAGATACAAGTCTGCTACTTCCTTCACCAGCAGCAGCCAATGATCGTAATGAATACTGAATTCCAAATTCACCATCACCTTGCCTCTCAAATGGGTTTACCCCAGATGAAGAAGAAGGACCACGGAACGAACCATAACTGTTGCTTGAACTTCCAGCAGCATCCAAACCAGGAGAAAACAAAGACCGGCGAACATATTCAGATAACCTGCGAGGATACTGCTGAGGACTATGGCGAGAAACCCACGCCGGAGCAGCCGGTGGATTGACAGCTGAACTTGAGCCTGCCCTTGATGAAGAACCAACATTCCCTGGAATACTTAAATTTACACTATTTGAAGCTCTAGCTGGATTTCTAACCACATTTCTCAAATTGGTTGCAGGCACAAACATGGGGTATTCTACAATATTTCTAGGCATACTTCTTGAACTTCCTTCCTCGTTTGGTAAATTACTTCTATCTGCACACATAACTGAGTTTGAAGGATTATTGTTTGATGAGCTTGAACCTCCATTCCACCTGAATGGCTGCACATTCCTTGGCAAAGCTGGAACATGGATTACAAGGGGCTGGCTTTGAGGAACCATGGTATCAACAGGGGGTGCTGACCTCAAGTCCAAAGAATTATCAACAGGGTGAAACCGTTGCAACATTGGAGAGGATGAAGAAACACCAGAATTCCTAATAACACTCCCACTTGAGATTGCAGGGGGTGGCACCGAAATTTGTTGACTTGAAGTGTTTAACCTCACACGAAAATTTCTATGGAAGCTTTCTGAGCTTCCTGCAACATTAGACCAAGGAATGCTCTCAGAGGCTCCATCGCCGGTACTCAGACCGAGCCTCGCATTCACCTGTTCTGTTGAGGCAGCTCTGTTGAAACTGCTTCCCCCATAATCCTGAGTATGAAGAGTGTTCCAAGCACTACCATCTGTATGCTGACTATAGCTACAACTTCCACCACCTGAAGATTGTCCAACACTTCGTTCAACGGCCTTTCTTTTACACGATACGCGGCGCGTGTCTAGAGAACAACCAGGCCTACCATCAGGGTCCTCAACCAAAAAGCTATTGGTGCCAGAAGGAAGCAGAAAAGGACCAGACCCAATTGAAGGTGGAATGTGCTCATTTACCGGTCCACTAGACTTGTTCAAGCTTGGAGGATGTTCCACACGGTAGCTACTATCAGTGCCACTATCTGCTAAGCTTGCATTTAGGTTGAGATTCTGAGGCACCAAGTGAGAATTGGAGCTGCGCATGTACATGGAACTTGTATTGACATTGTCCAAGGAAAAAGTATTGTTTGGTTCAAAGCGCCTTTCTTCAAGTCTTGGACCAGCTATAGCACCAGAACTTATTGAAGATGATAATCCTAGCTCCCCTTTCTGCTCATTGTTAGTAACCTCATTCTGAGTGTTACTGGAACTTGCCTCACCTAAGCTCCATCCACTAAGGTTCTGCCATTCATGGTTTATAGGATTTGCATGCGATGGGATTAAATCACTTGGGGGAAGTGCAAAATGATTTTCTGCAGGATTACGCATGTTACTCCAGAAAATATGTTGATCAACTGTAGCAGTACTTGATGTATCAAATTCTATGGTTTCTTGCAAGGAACCAATTGTACCTCTCTGCCCTTGCATTGAAGATATCTAAAGTTTCCAAACACAAAAACGTTAACTATATGAGAGGAATCCTCAATGAAAAAGCACGTCACACACTCAGCTTGGCAAATCTGTCCAACAAGCAAGAAAGTGAACATTAGGCATTGAAAATGCACATATCCGATTCACATCAAATAGGGATCATTGTAGCAACTCAGGTTTGGATGATTATTTCAAAATGCATAATGTCACTAAAACTCTAATGCACCATTGTCATAATTGCATATCTACTAGTAAACTTAAAATTGTAGTGGCAGCAGGGCTTGTGCTCTGTGTTGATTCGCTTTATACACTAACACTGAAAGCAACAAGAAGTAGCTAAATCCATTATAGCATACAAGATTCCTATCAATCTCCAGACACATTAGGTAGTATCTGTTGAAAGCGAAAGCCTGAAACCATGATGGGGGGCGGTTGAACAATGAAGAAACCAGTAAGCAGAAGAAAATTGTTATACATTAATATGAACAGTTGACAATAGAATAGCTAATGTTTTGTGCACACAAGTTTTACATCAAGGCACAAACCAATGAAATGAAAACACTTTTTTATCATGCACACCAATGAAATCAATGTAAAACTAAACTTCCCAAACACTAAGCCTGGGAGGAAGAACAAGGAGAGTATTTTTCAAAAACCACAAGCAACAACCATCACAACACAAACACCTCTTTCATCAGCTGAGGAACCCTACAGTACAAAACCCAATAATGCGGCATTACCAATTGATTCACACCTAGAAAATTATCCACCCAGCAGAGAAAGAAGACCATACCCCCAAGAATAACAATAAAGTCAACTCCTTTTTACAGGAAATGATGAACAAGACAGAAAAGAAAAACATAAAAAAATGAAAATTTTCGGAGATCAGCAAAACTTTTACAAAGTTTCAAGACAGGGCTGGATTAAACATGTCAACACCCAACAAAAACCAATACAGTTTATCAGAGGGGGGAAAGCTGTAAAATGTTAGGTAACCATTTCCACAGCCCAAAAACATTGGGAAAAGGCTGAATACTCCAATCAAACCCCAGAAATGTTTTAAAAAGCCCAGAAAAATTCAAACTTTATAGGTTTTGAATCTCAGAAAACCACAGAGTGATCAGACCAAAGGAGATTGAAGAAAAGGGTGCAGGAAACTTACAGAAGAAAATGAAACAAGGCCGATCTATCGGGAAAAAAAAATCATAGAACGACTAATTGAGAGAATAAGCAAAGAAAGCACCCCACCCCATGTTCTGTTGTGGATGCTTTTTTTTTTCTCTTTTTATTGGATTTGTTTATTTTTTTCCCGTTTCCACACTTGATGTGGAAAAAATAAAAACAAAGATAGATAAGAACAGGAAATGGAAAGGGGAAGAAGAAAGAAGAGAAGAAAAGGTGTTGTTGCTCTTGGTGGAAGATGAAGAAATGATATCAAAAAATGAGATAGGAAAAATGAAAATTTGTGAGGAGAGATTAAAGAGGAGCAGTAATCTTCAATTTAGGAAAAAAAAAATATAAAATAAATAAAATAAAAGTTGCCCAATAGATGAGAGAGTGTATGCAAAAGTCATAGCCCTTGGTGGTGGTAGAGACAGACACAGCAGCTTCCATTCAAAAATGATTTTTTTTTCACCATTTTACTGTTATTTATTATTTACATTAACATACCTAATAACTTTTAGAATAAATAAATACAACAACATAAAATATTATTAGCACTAATTACATTATTTATAATCATAATTATACTTAATCTCAAAATTACTGTTATAAAAGATTTCATCAATCAAACAATGTATCTTTCCTTTTTCTTTATTGATATCTAGTTTATTAAGATTAAAGAAAGTAGTAATTAATTTACTTGATGATAATAAATTTATTCTAAATTATATTTTTTTCAAAACTATTATGTCATTAATAATCTTCTCTCTTCAATGCATCCTCTCATACAGATTAACTAAAAAACACCTCAGAAGATAACATAAACGAAAGTCTTTATAATAAGTTTATGAAAAAAAAACTTTTTTTATTTACTAAGTAAATAATTATTTATGGTAACTGATGATTTATTACTTTTTTTTTCTCACTGGGTAATTGGTAATGTGACCAAAGGCTGTAAGGGTGTGTCTCTTTGGCAGCTTACCAAATGGGTCCTTCTTTCTTCTGATTTTTTTCTCCATGAAATTAACAAATGTATCATCTTCCTCTGCCTTCTGTCTCCATACACAACAAAATAACATAATGCTAATAAATGAATAGTGTTGCCAAGACAGCCCCACTTCTCCACAAAAATTTTTATACTCAAAGAGGAAAAAACGATTCAAACTTTAATTAATTTCATTGTTATTGCACTTTTATTTTGAATTCAAACTCTTTTAAAAAATATATTTTTACAAATTCATTAAAGTGGTACCATAAAAATAAATAACAATAATAATAATTTGGGTTGTTGTTGCATTACATCTCCTTCACGCCAAGCACCCACTTGTACATGACCATTTCTCTTTTACCATGTCATTCACATTTATACTGTCACATGCTCTATCTTTTCCTTTTCTTTTTGTTTTCTATTTCTATCTTTTTTTGTTCATTTTGATTTATGAATAAATAATAGTGCACGTGGCTCTGGTAATAATATCTAGGGTCCACAAGGGATGACTTGCATTTTCCCCTCTTTTCTCTATTTGTTGTGCCCAAAATCTTGGTGTTTGCTGGGATGAATTTTGACTAACTATTTATGGACTTATTTTTTTGTTGGTGTTGTTTTGTCTTTCTCCTCTCACATGATAGTGATATGTTCATACCCTCGTTTTGGTTGGGTGAAGAAATTAGAAGGGATGAATAGTAAATAAAAATGACCAAATGTGAAACATCCTAGGAGGGTCACTAAATTTTGTGTCGGTACAATTTTAGGTGAAACTTAGCCAAAGTGTTAACGTGTGCTTCCCTAGTGTGGTTCTATGGATTCTGATGATGCTACACTAACAAACAAATAAGGATTTTGGTGATAAGAATAATTTAAAATATATATATATATATATATATATGTAAATTTTAGATAAAGATAACAATTTTTTTTTTTGCATGATCAAAATGAATTAGATAATTGAGTTTCACAAAAAGCAATGTATGAGTCTGTCATCTTAGTTTCTGATGAAGGTATTAATTTTTTTTTTCACTTATGTCCACTGGTAATATTAATAATTTTTACTAGAATAATAATGGTAAAATTAATTTTTTTGAGTTACAAATAAATTAATAATGACACTGTTAGTTTTGTAAAATTATAAATGAATTATTAATGGCAAGGTTACTTCTATAAAATCATAAATTAAGTAACTATGATAATAGTAAATTTGTAAAACTATTGCATTTGACATCAGTTAACTAATTTATATTCGAAGTTTAAAAACAATTAATACAACATTTATGGTACATTGATGAACTAACTGTGAATTTAAAACTCAAATAAGATACATATGTTAGAAAGATTCTTTTTTATTATATTATTGATTTGTAATTCACTTTGTTGACAATTAGCTTTTGGTTCTCATAATATTTTTTTTAATGATTCAAGATTTGAAATGATTACTTTTAGTTCTTATTAAAATTTTATTTCAATTTTGATTAAATTTCTATCCTAACATTCTTTTGTGATAGATAAAGAATATATTTTGTTCATACAATAAGCTTTTTTAAAAGATATCACATATTAATATTATATCAAAATACTAATAAATATTATTTAAAAGTATTGCATAACAACATTGCATCAAATATCATATTAACACTAAAGATTAAAGGGGTGATTGTGGTGCATGGAAGTAATTTATGTATGAAATTTAGTTTGGTTTAAAGAGGTGTGAATGGCAGCTTCCACCACCACCACAAACAACACCTTTCCTTTCCCTTTGATTCATTTTTCTTCTTTCTTCCTTCTCCATTGAAGCTGTGTCACATTGCTCCTTTTGTGGGACATTCTGTTATATTCTTTTCTGAAGTCCCTCATCCTTTTCACTTTTTTTTTTCTTTACTTTTTCTCTTCTAATAGTGTTGTTATTGAGTTTACTATATTTGGTACTATTTTGGTTTATGCTGTTACTAATATCAGTTTATTGTGTTATTATATATAATTAGGGTACCTATTGATATTGTTTACTTAATAATATAATGTTTTCACTAGTAAAAAAATAAAACCGAAAGACACACTTGTATATTTGAATATGCCTATCTTAATTTTTTATGTTAAAAATGGTTAGTCACCTTTTTTATAATAATAAATATAGAATTTATGTTTACTCTATAATAATGTAACGGATATGTGTTTTATTTTCGTTTGTAAGATGGAAGGAATACATGTATATGCACTTATTTTCTTTAAATATCTAGTATACTTTATTATTAAAAATAAAAGTTAAAATAAAAAATATAATATTATTACAAATTTCAATATTAAATAAGAAGAAATAAATTATAATGACATGAATTTTAAAATACGTTAAAAGTAGAAATAAATATAAAAATTATATATATATAAAGTATATTAAAGTAATAAGCAAAATATTTCCTATAATACTATTGTATATTTATAGATTTTTTTACTTTTAATAAACAAATTAAAGATAAAATAAAAGTTTGATAAATTTATTGTATTTTTAAAAGATTATTATAGTGATAAATTATTTATATATTTAAACTGATAAGTTATTAATAAACTAATTAATATGTTTATATATAAAAAAAGGTATATTATATTATTTAATATAGTCTTTTTTGTAATACTGTGATATATTTATAAACTCTTAAATCTTCAATAAGAAAAAAACAATTAGGATATATATTGTTGACGAACAATTTACTGAAAGATTTTACCTGATAATTAATTAATAAATTTATCATCTTATTACACTTCTTTATTTTTTTCTCTAACTCTTCCATACTTTCCATCTGTCACTACTGCCACTAAGTAACTATTTTATTATATAGTTTGGTTTTGCCATTAAATCATGGACTTTTCTTCTCTACTCATTTGGTTTGTGATGACCCTTACAAAAACCTAACAGAACCATTAATTTATTGAATGGAATATGGATATCCACAAAGGAATATCTAAAGTTTTCCATGATTCTGACATTTCTGGAACCTTATGCAGATTATTGTAATATGCAACAACTTATTATATTACTATACAAATGACAAATGTGCTTAACTATTTGCTTTTACAACTACTATTTAAATCTTATGTAATTGTTGCATACATTTTATAATGAATAATTCATTTTAATGAAGATTTTAAGATTTTAACAACAACGTCCTTTTAAGGTCAGAAGAAAAAAATTGCATATACTTCACCAACTATTTCTTTTTAAATTTCATTTTCATAGTTTTGTTTTATATAAATAGTTTTATATATATGCATATTATGTATAGTAAAAAAGTGAGCCACATCAACAATTTTACCCCAAAGAGGAAAATTATAGTTTTAGTTTCTTTAATTTTTTAAATTTTAATTTCATGTTTTAAAGAAGTCACATTGTTTTAATCTTTAATTTCTACACGGTTTATGTTGTTTAGTATGGTTGAACTCTGGATCAGTCATATTCTTTTATGATATTACTACAAAATAATTTAAGTGATTAAAATGCAAGAAATTCATATTTTTAAAATTGTGAAAATAAATAAATACCAAAATGTCAATCACAAACTGATGGAAAATCAAATATTACAGTTGCACCTGTTAACTATCAACCTCTTTTCTTTAAAAACAATCAAGATTGTTTACTTCAAACGTTGCTTTGCAGCAAATTCAGTGTAATTAATTACAACAACAGTTAAAATTGACTTTAGAAATTTTAATTAAATTTTTATGAAGAAACCATAATAATAATGATAATAATAATATGAAAAATATTAATACTGATATGTCATGAATGAATTAAAAAAAGTTGTGTCCATTATGCTATGATTAGGCATAAAAAGCAACCCTTAGTTGAAATTTCAAATTTGATGCCTTCAAACACGGTTTAGTGCTTTTCATCTTTTCATGCCTAACTTGCCCTCTATCCCTACGTCTCAGCCAAAAAGAGAACAAAATATTTTTAATTTTTTACGTCATTAGATAATGGCAATATTATTATAATCACAAATGTGAAACAAATTGATGATGATAAAATAACATGTGAATCCAAGATTGTTTCACATCTACCCACAATCAAACGGAGTTTTCTTTCTCTTTTCTTTTATTTCCAAGAAACAGACATCATTAATGGCTCAACTGTGAAAAAGAAAAAAGGTTTTACCTTGTTGCACCAATGCTCTTTCCATACAACTGTGTTTGAAAGTTCCTACAAACTTAATAAATGTGTCTTTTTATCATAAACATTTTAGTCAAACATCTAATTTATTTCATATTATAGCAATCTCTTACTTCTATATATATGTATATATAGTGGACTTTTTAATTTTATCTTTATGTATATATAACAAACCAAATTAAAACTTATTTCATATATAAGAACCAAATTAATCTCATGATATATGTACATGAACTAAATTAAGAATGTGTAATAGGTAACAATGATAAAAAATCAAATTGATAATGTTTCACTCTAAAAGGATCGTTTAATAAGTTTTTTAGTATAGAGATCAAAGTGATTAAAGTGATTTTTGACTATAAGTAGAGTGACTAAATTATATGTTGAATCTACATTTACTTGTTAATTTTTTAATTAAAATAAATTATTTTTATTATATTCGAATTACTTAGAATACACAGAAAAAAAAAATGAACATTAACAACCTCCCGTGTTTTCTTTTAAATTGTTATTGATGAAAATAACTGAATTAAATTTGTTATTGGTAAAAATAAATTGAATTTAGTAAATATTACTTTTCTCTTTAAAGAGCATCTTATGATTTTGATACTACTTATCTGTTCACAGATATATTTCACACGTTATCCAAAAGAAATATAATCACGAACTAGGCTGTTTTAAAAATATTATAAAACTTGTTCCACTTAAATTAAGTAGAATTATTCTGAAAAAAGTATATTTTAAAAATATTTAAGCTAATAAAATGCTTAAATCAAAAGTAATTCAATTTACCTTTACAAAATAAAAATTTTAAGTTTAACTATTATAAAATCGATTTTTAAGATCAAAATTATGAAACTATATACATTTTTAAGAATAATTTCTAGTACTGTTTTAAAAAGTTAACTTAAATCTCAAAAAACCATCTTATAAGGTATAATTTGTTATTATTTATAAATTATAATATAACCATATTTATAATAAAATTCACCAGTTTACCTAATTTTTTTTTTCTTTTTGAGAGCGAAGTATGGAAGATCCACACGTTAAGGAAAGCATTCTAGCATCCAATAATTCATGGGAATATCTGCCACAAACACCCAACAAAAGAAAACAAAAGTTGAAACCAAAATTGAGCATCCAAATTAGGGTTTCTGTGGAAAATTTAAAAAAGATGCAGCAGTAACGAGAAGTTTGACCTTAATGAGATGAAGATGAATTATTAAAAGTGTCACAAAAGAACAAAAGAAGGATCAAACTTGAGACATATGGTTAGGTGATGAATTCAAGATGTTGAGCCACCCACACCCTACATTTCATTAATACATAATTTCAGATACTACTCCTATACGTATTATTTTTATGTGCTATACCATCAAATTATACTCAAATTATACGTATTACTTGCATGAACCCATTTATTGTTTAAGAAAGAAGATTTGAAATGATTTGAGAAAAAATTATATCTTAAAAAGTGATTTGAGATTATTGATTCCAACATATTTTCTTGTGGGTCCAATCATTTATGTTCATGTGGTGGAGTCATGTGAATGAAGAGAAAACCAAGGTGACTTATGTGAGAAAATCAAATTATCATCTTCCATTAACACACCAATAATTCATTTAAGACCCATCTTATAATTGATCATGGGTATATATATTTTTTATAATAATAACAATAATATTATGGTAATAAAGTAGATAAAATTGTTATTAATAATAAGTAAAATTATATATTTGTTTGTGTTAATTGATTTTCAGTCAAATATCTACTTTTTTTTACTCTCTTTTGCTACATAAACAAAGTTCACAAAGAAATTGCAGGAAATAGTTTGGTTCCACCACGATAAAAAAAAAAAAAAAAGTTTACATTTTTCATTCTTATACCTTTTTATAAAAATAATAATAATGAAAAATAAAGCTAACTTTATTTTAAAACTCTAATTTTGAAATATCTGGTCTTCTATTACACCTCAGAACACATTTTTATAAAAGTGAGAGACACTTTCACATCCCTTTAGGCTAAAAAGAGAAAGATTTTTTATTTTTTTAGGATAGTATAAATAACAAATCCAAAGAAGATTAGGAAATAAGTCACTAATTAATTTATAAAGGATAATTCATTTCCATAAAAAGAATTCTCCTAACACCACTTTTTTTGTTTAATGAACACTTCTTTTACAAAGCGATATAATTCTTAAGTTTACTTCTACTCAGTTACTTAAATAATATACAAAATTAAATATATTATTAATTCAAGAATATAAAGTAAGTTATGTTTTTAATCTCTAAAAAAGTTTTGTCAATATGTGGTCCCTCGTTTAGAATAATGTGTCATGTACGATCCATATATAAATTATAAACTAAGAAAAAAATTATTTTTTACGAAAGACAAAAAATACATATAATACGCTTTCATAAAAGAACCTGAAAACAGATTATTTTTGAAAAGAAATTAAAAGGTGGACATTGTTTATGTGAAGGGACTAAAATATTTTCAATCCTATATTTATTGTTTTATGTAATTAAGTGTAAGAAACTGATTAGGTCATACTAACCGGATTTGAGAGTTGAATACGATCATTTTAGAGTGCTCAAAATTCTCTTTGAACCAACATACTATATGCTTTCCCGTAGAAAAAAATATTGCATTAATAATAAATATTATTATTGATATTTTATGTATGCCTTTATTTTAATCAATATGCAACATGTATATATATTTAAAAAAATTACATTCTTTTATTAAGGAGTTTTTTAAACTGTTGAAATTTTAGTGTATTATAAAATGTATAATAGTGTAAAAGATATTTTCTTTTTGTCAGTTATTTAGAAATTTACATTGAATAAACTTTTTGACATAAAAACATTTACAATATGTCAAATCAATACACATTATCCAATACATATTTTCTAATAAATGTTAATACTTTGACAACTTTAGATGATGACATATTGACAATGTAACGTACAAAAAAATAATTTTTTTTATTTAATTTGTAGGTTAGGGATGGAGAGTTAGTAATTAAAATTAACGTATCTTTTCATTTTACGTTTTTTTAGACAATACAATAATTAAATATTATATATGTGAAAATTTTGAAAAAATATATGAATATATAAAGATATTTTATATTAAGTAAGTATTACAAGAATATTTATTTTATTAATAATAATAATATATTTCTATTTTTTAATATTAAAATATTTAATTAATTTTTATTTATAAAAAATATCTCAACAATTTAATTTTGGTTTTACTATAAATTATTTAGATATTTTTTACAAATTAAAAATATAAACTTTAATTCAAATAATAATTTTATAATTTTTTTACAATTTAAATTTATTATAAAAATAAAAGAATTTATTATTTTTATACTATTTTTTTATCTTATTTTCAAATTAATTAATAATTACAACTGCTATTATAACAATTATAATATTTTACAACCTCACCTATTTCATCCATCATTTCAAAATTTGAATTTCTCTGCCATCTTTTAAATTTTAAATTATATATTTATCTTTTGTCACATACATAATACTTTTTGTCACTTATGCAATTTGTTACTAAGTCATAGTTGTTAAGTGAGTGTCATTTAATATGCAATTGTCAAAGTATCTTTTTCTTTAAACATTTCAAGTGAAAAATTTGTATAGAATCATGTTGCCTAACCCAAAATTTATCAACAACAAAATAAAACTAAACTATCCTGAAGAAAGAAAGTTTCATTATTCTCTCAACTTTTGTATGTCATATTAGGACAACAAAATATTGATTATCGAGAACCTAAAACCTTTCACATAAGTGATTATACCATGATTATAAAGGTAAAATAAAAATTATCTTATTTTAAATATGTTACCTTTGTTCACGAGTCAATAATAACTTAAACAATGACTCTTATACAATATATCACTTAATATTTGTCTATGTATCTAATACAATGAATTATAAGTTAACTTTAATTATTATAATATGAAAAATGTAGACAACATTAAATGACTTATATGACCCATAGTTGGAGGTTCCCTAAACAACATCCAATGCATCTGGGAAGGAGATGTATAAAGGAACAGTGATACTATCAATGTCAAATACTTTGTTGTCTCAATGTAGCTACAATGGTTTCCTCCTCAACCTGGACAATATGGTAAGGAGTTGAGATACTGTATCATCTTTAGCTTCTATCATGTCACCATCATTAATAATGGGTGCTCTTATAATCTGCTTACCTTGACATACATGATCCTAAATAAAATAAAAATGTTATATCAATATTAATAGATATTATAACAATAATAAATAAACATAAAATAACACAATGTAATACTTATGGGTGCGTTGAGACTGGGCTAACCAGATGTGTAGGCCAAGCCAAAAATGTGCCTAAAGACTCGCTCACCAATTGGACCTCTGAGTTGAGCAAAGATACTCAAGCTTCATCAACCACCACTCGCATCCAGTCAGATTATTGAGGGAGAACACATATAGTTAACCCTCTATTTATTTATCATCCAAGTATGACTAGATGTGGAGGATTATCTTCAACATATAACTCAAAAGTATATTAGTGTGAGTATGATCCCCTGGAGGATATGCAACAATAACACTACAACTCCCTTTCGTGCTCACTCGAACAACCTCAATAAATGTAGATTTTCCTTAGTCTATTGTTTAGAATGAAGAAACTCTAACTTTTCATCAAACTCTACCTGTAAGGATTGTCGAATTTTATTTAGTTTCTCTTTAAACCTCGAAGTACCCATGAACCACTAGTACCGTGCACACATACTGGGTGTTTTGGTTTTCCTATGGCCATTGTCAAAATATCCTTTCAACCATAAGGAACAAATGAATCCTCGTATTTACCACTCAACTAATGAATATTGCAACAAATAAACAATAATTAAGCATAACCAATACTATTTTACCTAGGAACAAGAAGATAAAACCTCAATGATAAGACCTTCTTTCCAACCATCTCAGTATTTAGAATGTCAATTTTATTGTAAAAAGAAAACTATAAAATGTTAATCAATTGAGAATGTCAAACAATAACGAAATTATCTAATAAGGTGTTAACATAAAAATATGTAATACCTAAACACATGAGGTTTTTCTTATCTCCAATGTTTTTTCATAATGAAATGACAATAGATACAATTACTAATCTTAACAACATTTTAGCCTAACAAGTGTACGAGAATTTACATCTATCTACATCCTCTACTTACCAATTTATCTTGTAGCTATCCGAGCCAATCAATATAGATCTACCTAATGCACTATTTTCACGAGTTAGAACACTTAAGTTATTTGACGTAAATTTTAAATTCTAGGATTGTTTTTATTTACAGTTACCACTTTATTTTTTTTACGTGATGGGCAAGAGAATCTAACATGAAAAGTGTTAAAATAATTTATATTGAAAATAAATTTAATAGTGTATGAGAAATAAAACTTTAAATTTTATAGAAACTAAAAAAATTTAATTTACAGAAACTATAATTAAAAATTTAATTTTCATAAAAAACAAAGAAAAATTATTTACCACATGTAAACTTTTAATACACTTTTGAATTTTGAGGGACCAAACTTAATTAAAGTTTTTGGGAGAAAAAAATCAAACCACTTAAAAAAAATAAAAACTTTTTTAAACACTAAATCAAAATCACCATATATATATATATATATATATATTTGGTTAATCTTATTCCTATCTTTTGAGGAAAAAGATTATTTGGATAATCTTTCAGCGGTCACAAATTAGATTTTTGCCATTATTACACCAAATATTGTTAAAAATACTTAACATTATACTATAAAAAATTTAAACCATTTAAAACTAGTACACCCAATAATGTACGTACTCTATTCTATTTAAATAGAATTTCATTTATATTGACTATAATATAAATTTTTTAACCGGAATATTTCCAACTTTGTCGTAATATATACTTTTATTACGTCCTTTTCGTTGAAATGAATGCAAATGGTATCTCATTGTCATTTCTAATTACAATAATCAAAATCATTCAGAGTCATATACTGAAAATAATTCATAATATATTAGTTAATTTATTCTAAAATATTCAAATACCTCTCGACGCTAAAAGGTCAAACTACACTTTTGTTATGAAAATAACTGGCACAAAAATAGTTTCTCATTCACCCTTGCAAGACAAACGTGGTAAGAGAGGAAAAGTGAGACATATAAACAAAAGGTGAATCATCGTGACGAGATATTTCTGATTTGTGTTTCCCTATTTTATTTTACATTACGATTTTATCACATGTGAAAACTTGTCTTAGTTTTTTTTCTCGTAATTTTTTGAAAATATAGACAAACCTAATAAAGGCTTACCGTGAGTGCTTATAAAAAAATGAAATATCTAACTCAATCACGTTTTATTAAATTAGACTAAATTTAACTTAGCTAGACTATTTAAATCCATTGACCCAAGGATTTAAATGTGTGAAATGTGTATTATAAAGTGGAATTGACCCAAAGCAAACATCACCTTGCAAGATATGAGTCTAACCTAGTTTTTGAGATAAAGGCTCAAGACTAACTTATTTGCTTTATACTAAAGTTTTTATTTATTTTTTGTTAAGAGAAGCTGGATTAGGGAAAGATGCACCCCTTTACCCGTCTTTATTTTGTAAATTTTAATAAGACTCATTAAATATTAAAATATTAACCATTACATAACTAATTAGCCTAAACTTACAGTGAAATATTTTCTCTTATTTGTATTATTTTTACCTGAAGACAAGATCTTTATTAAGATATTTAATCCAAATTTCATGATAGTGATGATAATATGCTTAAGCATTTTGAATTCAACAAACATGTAATCTCATAGCATTGCGTTAACATTTTTATAGCAATAATTGTATAAGATCACGCAATAAATTTATGATTGCATTATTTGTATTTATTTGAATAAGTTTACTTATTAAGATTAAAATTTAACAAATGGCATTTAACCTTTTAAACTAAATTTTTAAGAAAGCTTTGGCTTGACCTATTTCATAAATCATGATTATTAAATAAACTTGATGTACCTCAAGCTTGATATAAACCAGATTATAGATTCCTTGAAAATAACTTATACCTTATTGTTATCCCCAAAATAACTCTTAATAATGTTCTAGCGGTGGCTGCGATATCAGTCCTTGTTTTTGTGCCTTTCAAAAACTTGAAGAATATTCAGAGTATTTTAATGTGCGTTCCGGTATGGGGCTTGGTTTGAATCTCAGTTTAGATCAATTTAACATTAAAGTGCAATAAGAAGAAAATGACATGGTAGGATGATCCCAAAAAAGAGTGTTAGGAGGCCAGCTAATTTTCTTGACTAAAAATACAAGACGGGTATAAGTGCCTGAAAATACAAGGCAACCACCCTTTTTTGTTGGCTTTCTCGGGAAACACAAACAAGACGCGACTCAAACTAAATATATATTACTTTAATCATTCCTAAGCATAGGATAGGAGCAATTGAATTTGTAACAAAAAATTTGTTTTGGGGAAGAAGGGTTACTGCAAAAGCCTTGAATTGAATCCTTACTGTGAACTGATCCGTGAACAACTTTGGCGGAGTGTTGTTTAAGCAGAACAAAATAGAAGGCACTACAACCCTAAAACCTTGCATTTCAACTCTCATACACAAGTAAAATACTAGAGTTGCTCCACTGGGTCACGGATCAAGCTGTCATTGGCAGTATTCACGCAAATAAGCTGATGAATCTGTTCAAACAATGATACTTTTTTTTGGATTAAGTCGATCCACCCAAAAAAAGTTATTTCTGCATAGGTGGTGCCAAACTTGACAGGCCCACGCAACGCCCCATGCTTTGGGTAAAAGAAAGGATAACTGCTGCAAAATATAATTCCTCGGTCCAACACTCAAAGTATGCCTAATATTTTGACATCTTTACTGAAGCTCGAAGATATATGTTTAAATTTTTAAATAGAATCATATTTACGGAGAAACGGGTCTCAGGAATCATGAGCCTTCTGAAATCTTTGTATGAGACTTGAAGTTAAAGCGTGGCACACAATTCACATCACAAACCAAATACTATGTGCTTCTAAATGTCAGTATTTTAAATGCACATAAAGCACGACGGATATAACCTACACTGTTCCTATATTGATACAGCTAACACTACACTCTTTGCATTTACAATATAGAGTATTCTTTGTTGTTGGACAAATTTTACGTCAGACCCACTAAAAAGAGTCATGATTTTTAACTGGGACCATATTAAATTCACTGAACGTGCATTGATCTCGCACACAATAATGTTATAGACACAGCAGAAAACAATATTCAATAGATAAATGATCATTCATTCCTAGTTTTTGGAACTTTTTCATAGCACATGGAAATCAAGTACAATTTAAACCGATTCAGATGCCTTTTACGTGCCAAGCTCAACTTTTAACCAAAAGAAGGGAATACAACTGGATTTCAAAAACAGAAGTTATACCACACAAGTAGCGCTAAACTGAAATCAGTTATATAAAATACATATGAAAATGCAGTAAACAAGTGCAAATCCTCCCCCAAATACACTAACATAATTTGATACCACTAGTGGCAGACCCATACAAAAAGGCACAAGCATCATTGTTATTTACAGAAACTACACAGATCCAATTGTCAAAAACCACCATGTACATGGCAGAGTGCCAGATTGCACAGTACCAATTTGAATAAAGTCTCTATAAACACTTAGAAATGAAGAAGAAAAAAATAAATAGGTTTCTTCATAGGCTAAAATTAGCTTATACATAAGCTAATTTATTAAACTTTTTTCATATTAACTTCTATATAGCTGTTTTTCAATTAATGCATAAACTAATGTTAGCTTTACAGAAAAACTTATTTTACTTCTTATTTTTTTCTCCTATTAGTGTTTATAGAGAAATTTATCTAGACATAAAAACCCTGAAAATCATAAAATTAGTTAGCTTAACCACAGAAGTAAATAGATGGTCAAGGCAATTCATAACTATCATTATGCTGTAACACTTACAATTTGGAGTTCATCCGATTTGCCTCTTGAACAAGATAGGAAAAATAAAGTACCACAGACAGTTACGAATAGGCCCTGCTACTAAGGTGTAGATAGGAAATTCTGATGAGTTCCAGGAATGCTAATATAATTTTAAATATGAACAGGTCGTTCATTCAAGGTAGCAATGAAAGCATGAGGTACGGTGAAGTGGCTCATAGCATCCTAGTGAAAATTGTATAATCCAATTACCAATACCAATACCAATACCAATATCTAACTCTAACTCTATCGCTCTGGAGCCAATTGCCATTCAGTAGTAGGCAGAGGAAAAAAATCTGCATGCCCAAAACAAAGAAGATCCGCTGAATATTTCCTCAAGTAGGGCTCAAGAGTGTAACATACAAGATCTAAAGTAACTACCTTAACATGCGAAGAGATCATTCCATGACATTCGCCGCAATCCCATCTGACAGTATGTTTCTTCATTTGAATGGAACAACAGCTACTCAGTATCATAAATCTTTCTCTCCTTTAGCTGAGACAGTTATCCATTCTGAATACAATTGTTTCAGGTGATAAATACTCCTGATAGCTGGATTAGAATTCATATTATCTCTTAAAACCAACCAATTCATACAATATCATTCAATTCTATGAAATCCTCCTCTAGAATGGAAAGCATATGTTGCTGAGATGTCACAGCTTCAACGCACAATGCACTGCCACAGGGAAGTCCAGAAAGCCTTTCCTGAACCTGATTACCACAATAGCAAACAAAAATTTAATACTTACGAAAAAATTCTTTTCGCCACAATGAAAAAGAAAAGGTACAAGGGAGAATATGCTAAAACTGCATGAATGAATAAATAAATAGGATAAGTTTTAAGTAATGATGGAATAACAAGCAATAGCTTTAACTATTCAACTGGCACATGCAGAGCTTTCTGTTAACCAGTACATGTGTTCACCACCTTCAGAAGAGTTGATAACTCCATTTTTACATAAACATAAATGAAACAATATACATGTACGAATTTCGAGTTTCCAAGAGCACAGTGATACATTTATAGTTTTAGTGACATGCCGTGATAACTGCAAAACAAAAATAATTCAAATGAATGCAATGGAACTATCTAGCTTCACACACAAAAACTACCAACATACAAAGCCTTCCCAGTAGAAAGTCATACATAGTGTTCATTATTGGAAATCCTACATCCACTAGATATAACAATTATAATATATAAGTGATTGCAAAATTCATTTTTATAGGCCGGTTTTATAGAGCTGAATTAGGCCTTAATCCACTTTCTGAGATGGTATTAGAGACTATCTTAACAAATTTACTGAAAACTATTGTGTTGGAAATTTTACATTGACTAAGGTTACAATCAAATCAAATTATAGTAGATAAGTAAGTATAGACCTCACCTCATAAGCCATGTGTAATATTTATTAAGGCCTAAATCTACTTTCTAAGATGCATGGTAACAAAAAATGATGCACAAATAAGCCGAAACAATAATTTCTTACAAAGGTATTATTTAACGTTGAGACATAACACATATTAATACAAAGTGAAATGGTTAAATTCTGTTCTATAAAAAACAAAAAGTTCCACTTTTATAATCATGTTTTGCTATATTTTTACAATACGCCAAAAGAACAAACATAAACGCAGACCTATAGATACTCTAGGTGTTGTTCTCTAACCATAATTGAAGTTTAATGTCCGTAAAATATAACTTTGCATAACAAATTCAGTAAAGGTCAACAACTGAGGTAAAAATCCAATCTCTGATTAGATAACAATGCGAACACCTAAGAAACTGTATTCAAGTTCTTCCTAGAAATAGAAGCATATGACGTTCTTATGTGACATTCTAACATGTACGGTAAGCTTCTTAAGTCACGCAATTAGCGAAAGAACAACTTATCAAATCAATGTTAGATTTCTCACCGGTTGACTTCCCTGAGCAACTGAAACAGGTGCATCATGATCAGGTTCACCACCACACCTAATCGGATTCTCAGCAGCTTCAATCTCTCTATTAACAGAGCCATCACCACGCACCTGAACTTCATCAACATCACCTCCCACACATCCATCATGCTGAACACCAATGTGACGCACCGCCACAGCGGCACTCTCTTCAGCACAACAACTGCGACCAATTTCCGACGGACTATTCTTATGAGGAGGCTTATTCACCACACGACAAAGCACGAACGAAGCCTGCACTCACAAAAACCAAATTCGTTACATTAGATAATCCATAATCACGTTGAAGTATCAGTATAACTCGATTTAGGTAAATAAGCACATACTTAGTTCTAAATTGAGGAATTCGTTACATTAGATAATCCATAATCACGTTGAAGTATCAGTATAACTCGATTTAGGTAAATAAGCACATACTTAGTTCTAAATTGAGGAATTCGTTACATGTTCTAAATTTGGAGAGCTGAAATAATTTAAGTAACTTTGAATACTTGTTTTTATTTTCAAATAAATGCAAGCATGAATCTAATCACATTAAAATCAATTTCAATTGCTCGTCCAAAAGCACACTAACTATTTCAGGAATTGGTGCGATTTGAACTAATCGTGAATCCGTACCAGAATTTGGTCAACCAATGCGTACTCGTACAAAATCCAATCCGTTCTGGTAGCGTTTTTCAGCGAATTCCCGACGTAGAAAACGAAACGCGACCTGGTGCCTAAAACAGCGTTACCGTTGTCTCGAATTTCCCGAACCCTTCCCTTGCGGAGCCAGAACCCGCTTTTGACCTTTCTGCTTCCGCGTTTGGTCTCTTTAACGGTGTAACAGAACCAATGCTTCTTCCTCCCTTGGTAACCGTAGGGAAAGCACGTAGCGTCCGGTAATTCGAAGGGGTCGTGATCGTACAGGTTGAGTTCCTTGATCAAATCAGAACCGTTGAACCCCGCCTCCCGGTTCTCGTTCTTCTTGGTTAAGTAATAGCGGAGGAGAACCTCTTCGGACGGGTAGAACCGGTAACCAGGAGGTAGTGCATCGTGCGCTTGGTCTTCCATTAATCATAAGATTCAGATTGAGAGTGTTAGGGTTTAAGCAGGACTTAGGAAATGGGAGAAAGAACAAAGAGAAAGAGAGTGAGTGTGGTTTTGTAGTGAAAACGAGAATCGTGTTATGCAAGCTTTATCACTCTCCCGCCGGTGACTGTGAGTGTGGGACATGGCACGTGTTGATTGGCTGTGACGACGCCATTTTGTTGCCCACGGTGGAGCGGGGTGATCGTATCATGATTCGCAGCAGCCTCAGATCAGTGGCTCACCAGTGGCGCAACCATCATGCGTCGTGTGACTGCGGAGCACGTGGTCAAAGACTTCCGGGGTTTTTCTTTGTTTTGACCACGGGGAGGAATCTGCTGCGGCTTGGACATGCAGGTCTAGAGTAATATCCAATGATGGATCGCCACGTTTCATGTGTACGGAAAATGCCTCTTGCTCTGCGACATTGCTTAGCGTTTTGCGCTACGTTGCCGCGTTGTGTGCGTGTCCGTTTCAACGCACATTCTCTTCATTAAGTCTGAGAATTTTATCAATTAATGATTAATAATTAATGTAATCATATATTAGCATTATTAAAAGATAGTTCTTAATTAATATATTAACCGGAATAAGGAATCCAATTTCACTAAAATCTGTTTACTCATTACACAAGAAAAAAAAAACAATTTTAATTAGACACGAGAAAAAAAGAAACTTTCAAAACTGGAGTGTCAAATTTTTACAAGATTTTTTTTATTTATATGTCCGTCGTTAATGTTGAACAACATTAATTATTTTTTTTCCAATTATATCCTTACTTTAATTTGTTTAGATATGTATATTTATTGTGATATAGAAATAAAAAATTATACAATTAGGATGTTTCATAATTATTTTATTAGTAAAAAAATATTATATTTTTTATATTTTTAACACGAGAACATGAAAGTAATAGTGAAAGTTATTTGCTTTTTTATTGACGAAATGAGTTCTTTATTTTGAATGTGTGGATTTCACATTGTTGTGTAAATTTAATAACTCCACCCAAAAATATTATTAAAGTGAATGTTTAACTAAAGTTATATTAGATTATTGTAAGTGAAAACTTGAGTTTTTTTGTTGGTACATATCAGGTAATAGCTTTGTTTATTAAAGCAACTCATTCAAGCAATGCAATTTCACGTTACTTATTTCAAGGGGGAAAAAGATTGACCAATGTTGCTTAACCTTAAGAAACTTATCATATAAGTCTCAACATTGAAAATGTTATAAAAAAAAGTTGGTTATTTTTTGGTAAGATAAAAAAAATAGCAAGAAATAAATAGTCAAAAAAAAAGTTGTTTATTTAAAACTAAATTCTCTAATAGTCAAAAGAGAAAGAAATAAAAAAAATAGTATTATAAAAAACAGCGAGAAAATTAAACCTACGGTGTTCAAGCTGGAAAGCGGAATGTTCGTATACACGTGTCACTTTGGACATTTAAATATTTGTGTATAGATTATTTTGTAATCTTTATTAGATATCTGTTTCATGTTTTCTGCATACTTCGTATTTGAAATTATCATTTTGAATATTTGTCGAAATATTTGTGTACACTCGTTTTTTTTTTAATTTTGTTTAAATTTTTATTTTTGAGATACTCGTTATTTGCAGTTTTCATTTGCTTTTTAATCTCTTTTTTTTTTATAGGATTTTGATCTTTATTTAAATAAAGAATTTGTTATTTTTTTCAATTTTTCATTTTAGGTGGCTTAGTCCGCTAAATCCATCTATCTGTTGTAAAATACTCAACAAAAGGATAATTCACTTATTGACAACAAAGTGGACTCATTTCGGAAAAATAAGGAATTATTTTGGATGTTTAAGTAAAATTGATTAACTTTTATATTAATTAAAAAGTAATCGTATTTTAAATTAAAATTTCCTAAAATATATCCTTCATTGAAAGTTGATGTTAAAATTAAAAGAGTCGCGAAAAAAAATCTTAATTAGTTGGAAGGTATTTTCATGATGATATTATTAAATAGAATAAAAATAATTAAGAAAAATTGTATTTGTCTTCCAAATTTTTGTTGTTAGTTATATATGAGCTTAGAAGGAGAATGATACAGTAAGGTCTTGGAATTTTTAGGAGTTTAACTTTATCTTTTTGTTAAGAACATTTTGGACACCTCGATTTGATTATTCACATACATAACCAATCAAAATTAAAGCAATAAATTATTAATGAAGAGATAATTTAAGATTAATAAAAAATATTTGAACGAAGTATTCCATTGACATTATAATTAATTTAAAAATATTAATGCTATCAGCTAAATTAATTAATTTTCTTAAAAAATACCAGAAACATATTTTTGTTAAGAAAAATAAACAAACCATAAATGTAAGAGTAGATCAATATGATTAAGGTAAGAAGGACATAATAAAATATTTATTGCTTCCAACATTTTTAGCTCTGGTACCAGTAAGAGAATCAACAATATAATTAAAATTAGATTAAAATATTTGTGAAAAAGTAAGTGTATCCCAATACCTTCTATCTCCATAAACAATTATACACGTATGATATGTTCAAAATATCATGTCATTCCACAATTTTACTAAAATATTCTCAAATCCAAAATTAGAGAAACACATACTCTAACGTGCTCCTTTAAATATACCATTTATAATAAATTAAATTTATCAGAAATATCAAAATGTGACAATGTGGTGTGTTGCATAAGTTATTAAGTATCTCCTTATTTTTATTTTAAACCTTTTTTATAAATTTCAACTAAATAGAAAGAAATTGATAAAAAGAGCGTATTAAAGATGTGCTGAAGTGTTTCTAGTGGGTTGGTAAAAGAACAATAACTAAAGAAAGATGGATTATGTAGAGGGTTGACTTAAGGTGTAAACAGTTAAAATAAATGTTTTAAGTCTTAAAAAAATATTAATATTAATATATTATTATAAAATAAAAAATAAAAAATAATATTTAAAAACATTTTTTAATTAAAAATTTAAAATATTTTAACTAAATGTTAAATTTATATTGGTATTATAAATATTATATAATAAATAATAATTTTGAAACTTCCTTTTACTAAATTAATAATATTTTTATTTTTTTTAAAATATTGAATAATCAATAAATTCTAAAGATTAAAGTTTTTTAATTTTTTATCACTTTCTATCATTCTATCGTCAGAATATATCTCTTTCACTTATCTCCTCCCTTTGTCTGATTTTTCACTTATTTTATCTCTTTTATTTATCTTACTCTTTAATTGATTTTTCTATATTATTATCTCAAATTTGAATGTTTAATTCACATCAGGTCATTATCCAATTCTAAATTTATTTTATCATTTTATACTTTATATTTATACACTTGTCTTTAGAAGCTTTAACTTATAGATTGAGAAAAATGGGATTTGTATTGGCTTTTATTCTTTTTGAGTATGTTAATATTAGGTAAAAATCAATATAAATTTATCTCAAAATCATATTTTTATTATTTTTTAATTGATCTCAACATAATTTGTGCATATTCAATAAAAAACATTAGAAATTTAAAATTTATAAATTAAACCTAATAAACACTTAACAAAGGTCAAAACCGAAAGGCAGACAAGATACTACAATTAAGTTTACATTCTTGACAATCAGGTTTTATTTTTATTTTTTAACTTAATCTCATTTTTTATACTTATAAGTTATATTTTGGTGGAAGAAGGTCTAAGCAAGTCAAGGTCTTATCACTAAAGTCATGGCAAGACACGTAGAGGATCAAGAAGAGTCAAAAGCACAACAATGCAATTCAAAATGCTGAAAAATTTGATTCGTTGTGAAAAAATTGTAAATTTGTAAATATATAATAGTTATCTGTGTTGTAAATAAAAACCCTAGGCACATTAGGGTTATAGTGGTGCCTGGGATTAGGGTTAGCGTTTCCTCTGGAGTAGTGTCTCCTTCTAGAAGCATGACACTTGTCCACGTGACAAAGAAGGCTTGAGAAGCAAGTTAGGATTAGGAATCTTGCTCCACACGCTAAGGTTAAGGTTTGAGACATGTGAAGCAAGCCAAGGTTAGTAAAGCTTGTGCTAAAAGCCAGGGTTTGCCAAGCTTCTCCTACAAGCTTCTGCTTTACTCTTCTTCCATAAATAGATGTGTAGGCAAGGTGTACAATAGTTTGAATCATTTTAATGAAATGTTGCTGAAAATTTCCAACACTTCCTTTATGTCCTCTCCTTGAGAAAGACTTAGAGAGACCATTGGTAGTTGACCTCACTTCTACCAAGAACCCTACTCCACCTAGTTCACCATTCATTGCAATCTTCTTCCGCACACTTCATTCCACACGCATTCTTCGCAGAACTTGCATCTCCATTTCAATCGATGCAAAAGCTTCTCGAAGACTCCTTTTCATCACACAGAGTTAATTGAAGCTAAGCATCAAGGGAGATCATATTCAATGTTATATATGTTGTAGTTTTTAATTTTATATACAAATATAAAAATATGTCAACTAGAAGATATGGATCAAGTAATTCAAAACTTCAAAAAAAGATACAAGTTGAGTTTTTTTTTGTTGAATCATAGAAAAGAGTTATGAATAAATTTATAGAAATAGAAAATGAATTAGAAAATATAAACGGATGCTCTTTGAATGGAAAAAATAATAATATAGATATAGGTAACAATAACAATAGAGAAGTAGTCAACGAATATAATAATTATAATTTTTAAATTTCAAAAAAAGATACAAGTTGAGTTTTTTGTTGCATCATAGAAAAAAACTATGGATAAATTTATAAAAATAAAAAATGGTTTAAAAAATACAAGCGGATGTTCTTTAAATGGAGAAGATAACAATGTAGATATAAGTAACATAACAGTGGAGAAGTAGTTAACAAATATAATAATTTTGATTCTATATAATATAATAAAAAGAAATTACAAGACTAAATAATTTTACTATTAAAAATATATATGATCAAAATCAATAGAAGAATATTGATACAAGATGGAGAAACTTAGTAGAAAAATATACTATTAGAATAATTGGTATATATTTTTTAGAGAATAAATATTGTACTTTCTCATATCAAATTACATTAAAAAATCATTTAAGAAAGAAAAACATTATAAAAGATGACTTATTTATTTTAAAAGTTTAAATATATTTTTTTTTTATTATAAATTATTTAATGATATTTATTATAATGACAAACTAACTAATAAAGATAATAAGATCTATTTACTAGTAAGTGGCAATGAACATATGAAAGATGAATTTAAACTAGCTAGCTACATATATCATTGTGAATTATCAGCCGCCTCATATTGAAAAGTGAACTTCACTTATAAATTTCACAACTCCTAACTTATAACATTTAAAATTAAAATCAAGTCAAATCATATTATATTATAACATTTAAATTTAGCAATTCAAAATAATATTTATCAGCAGACTATATTAGAACCTAGACGAATAATAAAAATAATTGATATAACTATTCATTATTACTATTGGTAGAATTATATCAATCAACATAATATTAATCTATTAATTCAAAATGAATTTTTTAATAGTAAATAAGTCCATATCAGTTATATATGGTTTTTTTTAAACCCATAACATTGAGTCTATATTGGTTATTTGGAAGAATAATTTTAAGGATTTGGCAAAATCAATCTAATGACACTTTCTCAATTAACTAGTTGACTGAGTTCAATTCTAAGAATTATAATACTTTATTTAAAGACCAAAATGAGAACACACAGACTGAAAGATTATTTTGTTCTCAAAAATCACGTATATCCTCAACATATACAATTAGATAAGTACAATATTTAAATTAAAATATTCAAAATTTTAAGTTCGAGAAACTTTGTAATATTAATACAAATGGTGATTTACCATGTTAGTCAATAATTTAAGTTTAACGTCTTTTTTTATGGAAGAAGTTTAATGTCACGTGCATATATTTAACAAAAGAGCAATGCACAATATTTATTTTTAAATACTTAATTCTCTACCACCCATAATATCTTTGTTATTTTATCACACTAAATATCGTCACATCTATATTTCTATTAACTAAACTCTAGTTTAGTGTTTTCAAGAAAAGTCAAATAATAAAAATAATAAATTTGCTTATTTATTTGTTCATCACTTTAAATTCTTCACGTGATAACTTAAAATCTTTTACCATATTGGTATGAATAAAAAAGTGGGTGATGTTATTTTAACATCACTGCTGAGCACCTATTTCAGTGTCATTTATTATTATTTTATTTATAAATAAAAGTGTCAAATGAAAGCTTTTTTTTAAAAGTGGTGTCAAACCGCCATTTTCGGCTTATTTGTTTGTTCATCACTTTAATTCTTGACGTAATTAGAACTTAAAATATTTTACTATATTGGTATAATATTGAAGACATAATTTTAAAAAAATTGCCACTTTCACTTATCTCTACTCAGCTATATCAATATCTCTTACATTTACCATAAATTAATCATCTTTAATTTTGACCATATTTCTCATTTATTATCTACCTTTTTGTCCTATCTATACATCTATAAGATTCAATTATAAACAACTCCTTTGACTATGAAACATTGAAGAAAGGTGAATACTATATTCTTAAGACCTCTAAAATTATTAGTTACCAAATTAACTTCACTCACTAAGCATTTTAAACTAAAAATAATAATCATTCGAAGAATATCTAAATTAACTACTATAACATTGAACTAATTTTCACCAAAAGTTTCAAAAGTCAAATAAAAGAAAGCATACTTTTAAATTCTTATAAATACAATTTGTCTTAGTGTTCTTATTTTTAATTCCACAATTATTTACTATCTCTATAAGTTGGCCTTTAATATCGACGACAACAAATGCTTAAAAGAATTAGAGTAAAGAAATTCACACAACAATTTAATGCAAGCGACAAAAAAAACCACAAATGCATAGACTAATAAATCCAACAAAAGTTATGCTACTCCTAGCAATCCAGATACGAAAAAAACAAATGAAACCAAAGGTACCGGAGAAAACGACAAGCTTCCTTAGTACTGACTAGAACGAAATATCTAAGCTCAAAATAAACTGGGGGGAAACACGGGATAGGAATATCTGTAGTGCAGATTCCAGTGAAAAGACCGACGGAATCTAAGACACAAGATTGTCATTGAGAGATAGGGAGGCAAGCTGATCAGCAGGGTTGGTTTGCTGTTGAGCAACATTTCTCAATACATCCATGGCTTCAGCAACTTTGGCCTTCAGAGCATCCGGTGACTCAATCAGATGTAGAACTTCAGGCTGGTCCATCTCCAAAAGCATGCCAGTAACCTTTGCTGCTGCGTCATGTTCCAGCTGATCCACAAGAGGGTATAAAGCTTCACCCAGCATCTACAAAAATATTCACAATAAAAAATCAGTACAACACTACAACAGAATCATAGATCTAAGTTTACTCAACCCAAATGAACTCCAAGAATAGCATGAAACACATCTTACAGTCCTCTGCTGTTCAGGTGGAGCATTTGCAAGGGCCGTAGCCAAAGCTTGGATAGGCATTGGCTGTCCCACAGCATCACGGATTGGCAGACCCCCCATGTCATAAGGGACTGACATCATCCCACCAGCTACACCTGGAAGTGGGACATCTTGCATGTTGCGGCCAGGAGGGTAACGATAGACTCGTCCCCTTGGAAGCATCTACAGGACAAATTGAGAGAACTCGTTGTCATGCATACAGATAAGGTAAGAAAAAAAAAATAGAATTTGGTCAAGAGCAGACCTGCTGCTGCATCATTGGCACTGGCTGTTGAGGTTGTTGCACAGGACCAGCTCCTCGGCGACCCCCTGGGCGCTGCCCTTGTTGCCCCTGCTGAACCAGAGGAACAAAGAAGCTAGGCATTGGACCACCACCGGGCCTCATTCCAGGAACCAGTTGCTGCTGGTAACCAAATCCAGCCTGCAATTATTTTTTGAGGGATGGCTACAGTTATTTCTCAGTCTAAATTGATCAAACAAGCCTAAATGTGAAATTATAACGTCCATGGCATCATGATCAGTAGCATATGTGGTACAACTAGAACAAAGAGAAACACCTTCACTAAGATATTATATAAAAGTAATACTTAATTTTTCCACATATATCAAGACATTTTCTAATGTATTACAGCAACTAGAGTAGAAGTTATGATGTAAAAAAAGAAACAATTACTTGGGGTGGAATCATGGCTGGGGGTCCTTGCCCATACAAAAATTGTTGTCCTAGACCAGGAGCACCAGGAGGATAGAGAGGCATGCGAGGTGCAACTGACGGCGTAATTGCAACAGGCCTCATCTGTGAAAATTGTGCCTGTATGAAAGCAGTAATCATGGTAAAACAATAATTTAAAATCCATTCCTATTAACTTTATAATTTGCTGAACCTACAGTGATTCTAATTATGTTTGCTAACATTGCTATACCTGTTTCTATACAATTTTTATGAATTTAAGCATTGCTGCATAAGCTATGAAAGCCCAATTTGTATGTGCTAAAAACTCATCCAAAAAACACAAGCCTCGCAATAATGACACACGTTCAAATTGTAAAAGAGAAATATAACTTTAAATTTAAATGTTAAAACACCTTTTTTCATTTGCAGAGACATTGTTATTCCCAGCCTTGGCAGTTATTCTAACATCTAAACTGAAAACAGATGACTACAAGGGCTGGGAATTGTCAAGAAAATAACCAACAATCAAAAACTTGAGTACCACTTTGACTATGAAGCGAAAATGGAAAAATACACTCAAGATCAGCACGGACCCCACCGAAGGGTAGTGCCCCAACCAGTAAGTGGGATTTGCAGGCTCCTTCTCTCACTTAACCTTAGCAACTAAGGCCTGCCCCTAAACACTATCAACCACACCAAACAACAATATATTCAAAGAAACAGTCTCAAGGTTCTTTACACAAGTTTTGCCTTTGGGCAGGAGAATTATGATAACCAAATTAAGTTTATTTATTAAATAAAAGAAAAAAAAAAGGCGCAAAAGCATACCCAGATATATATCATTCTCATCAACAAAAAAATATAAGAATTTCAGTGCTAAAAATTAATCAGTGTACTTGGGAAGAACAAAACAAACTGCTGACGCACTGTTACCTGTAACCTTGCTCTTCTCTCTTCTTTTCTCTGTGCCAGGGCAACGTACAGAGGTTTTCCAGCAATCATTTTACCATTCATCTCAGCAAGCTACAAGTAACAGCACATGTATAAGAAAACAATAGTTCATCAGGCAAAAAAAAATAATATTAGCAAACTAGTATGTTAGTTGTATACAGTTTTGTACTTACAGCACGAGAAGCCTCTTCAGGACTTGAAAATGCAACGAATCCCGATCCTCTACTAATTCCGTTAGGGTCTCGCATTACCTAGAGAAAAATTAAATGGCAAGCATTGTTCAAGTCTGCTAGCAATAAAGATGATCTAACCATAACATACATCAGCAAGGGAATCACTTTACACACCTTGTATGAAGTTATCGTCCCAAACTCAGAAAACATTTCCTTAAGAGCTTCATCACTAATAGTATCATCCAAGTTCTTCAGATACAAGTTCACACCCTGAAATTTGTCAGCAGCTTCCTTTATACTCTGCTCAAACCTTCCTTTCAATTCAAGTTCCCGCTCCGATTTTTTCTGGGCTTTTCCAACATACCACTCCTTCTCATCAAATTTCTTCCCATTAAGCCCCTCAACAGCTTTGGCAGCATCGTCTGGGTTTTCAAAATTGACGAAACCAAAACACTTTGATTTACCATCCGCATCTCTCATTACTACAGCACTAGTAATGGTACCATATTCTCCAAAAACTTTCTTCAACTCTTCATCTGTGGTTGAATCTGATAGGTTTTTCACATAGACATTATTGAATTTTGTCTTACTGAGAGCATTCTCTCTATCCTGCTTTCGCAGAAAATGACCTACATAGACCTGCTTATCATTGAGCAGCATGCCATTTAACTTGTCAATAGCATTCTGTGCAGACTCTTCATTGTCGAATTGAACAAAACCATAACCTTTAGACAGGCCAGAAGCATCTGTTGCTATTTTGCATGAAAGAATGTGTCCAAAAGAAGAAAATGTATCATGTAAGGCCTTGTGGTCAATAGCCTTATCCAAATTCTGCACAATAAATATCAACACGTCAAGAGACATCAACATAAAATAACTTCAATGCCCATCCAATACTCACAATAAACTAGGCAAATAAAAAACTTAAGGGCCGTTTGGTTAAAGAAAACAACTATTTTTACTTTGAATTACAAGAATGCCACGCTGTCTAAAACACCTACTAAGTATTAACACTTCACTCCTTCTAAGTAATTACAAACTCAGCAAATGTAAGAACTAAATGCGAAAATAAACAAATACAAAAAGACTAATTCCACCTAGTAAGTCGCAAAATGACAATGCTACTGCTAAAAATCATGTTTTATCAACATACCTTGATAAAAATATTCGCAGTGCCACTCTTCCGAATACTAGGATCCCGATGAGAATACATGATCCTAATAGATTTGTTGTTCAGTGGAGTGAAATTCAGCACATCCAATGCCCTCGCCGCTGAGGATTCCAAACACAAAACCAAATAATCAACCACAATTTTCATTTCCACAGAAGAAAAATGAAAGATTGAAAAGAATGTGAGGAAACGAACCATCCTGAGGGTTACTGTAATTGACATAGCCATAGCCGAGCGAACGACGCGTGGTCAAGTCCCTGCAGACGCGAACCGAAACAACTTGGCCAACCTGGTTGAACAGATCGTAGAGCTGCGAGTCATTGACATTCTGGTCAAGATCGCCGACGTACAGCGAGGTGGTTACGAACTGGTTCGCGTTCGGCGCCGGCGCGACGCCATTTGGCGGAGCCGACACTGGACTCTGATGCTGCTGCGCCTGAATCTGCGCCATCTCAAAAACAGACAGAATCGATACACGAAAAAAACTGATAGAAAACTAAACCCTAACCGCTTCGGACAATTTTTTTTGGAATAGTTTTTTTCGTAATTCGCTTTGCTTCTTCTTCTTCTTCCGTGTAAGTAAGTGATAGGGATAAAAGATAGTGATAGCGTCGCCGGAGACCAGAACGGTGGTAGTGGTGGTTGACGGCGGAGAAACTGAAAAAAATATTATTTTTGGTTTTTTAGGTTTTTTTCAGTTTTAGTGGGGAGGGCAGAAGGGGCTGCACCGCATGTCACGCATGTAAGGGTGTGGGTTATATAGTGTGAAAGGGAAACCCTAGTTTAATCCGTGGGTCAAAAGGATGTTATGGGCTCGCACGTGCGAGAGGGCCCAGTCAGAGATTGTTGCGATGCTTCTCGCGGAACAATAGGGCCATCTGAGTGGACTTTGCCTACCTTCTTTATTCTCCTCGTTTTAGGTTTTGTTTTGAACAAACGTTGGACTCGGTGAGGGTTGTTCGTGTGCTAGGTCAAATGTGTGAGTGCGTGACATGGGCTCTCACGTGTGAAAAGATGAAAGTTCCGCATGTTACAATTGGGCTATGTAAGCAGACCGGCCCTTGTTTGTTGGATTTTTGTTTCTAAAATGTTGGACTTGGAAAGCGTTCATCTCTTGGGCTTATATGGGCCACAAACCTTGCTTCTGGGCTTTCTTAAGTATATGGCCTGCTTGTAATATGACAAAAAAATTGATTATATGCATTTACTGTTTTGACATCCCTTAATATGTACTTGAGAGTCAAATAGTTATATAAATGCATGAATTAAATTTATTTTTTTCTTTTCTAAAAATTTAACGACACATTTTGTTTTTAATTTTTTTAAATTAATTATATCTGGCTGTTACTATGTTTTTCAATTTTTACTCAAAATGTTGAAACATTCATAAACGATAATAATGTTAGTTGATTATTTACACGTGGAATATTAATTATAGTATTTAATTATAAACGTTAATATTGATATTAAAAAAAACTCGGTAAAACCTTTTTTTGCTAGTAATTAGATGATAATATTAGACTACAGTTGCTTAATTTTAAAGATTTTGAAGGACTAGCACGTGTATTGTTTCTACAGCTCTTTAACATAGTTGCATTTTGTCAACGTTAATTTCACCCAGATTTTAAAAGTATTGATATAAGTCTTTTTATCACTTGATGATGTCTTTAAGTCGCATTTATTAGAGGTCTTGAGAAACAATCCAAATTCCTAAATGCATTGGTTAAATCCAATTTTTTGTTTATATAGTCACATTGTGTGATTCTAATTCTTAAAAAAATACATTTAATCCTGGAACTGTTTTAAATTAAGCAAATATGCTTAGTTGGTAATATGTTTTTCAATTTATACTAAGGATGTTGAAGCATTAGTCAATGATAACAATGTTGATTACTTATTTACATAGAATATAATAGTAACAACAATATTTAAGTAAGCTTAGATATTTAAATAAATTTAAATAAGATAGGCAAGTAGATTTTGTTTTTTAATTTTTATCAACACGAATAACTTAGATGCAGTTTTTTTTTTTTACTAGATGGCAAATATATTTTGTAATATATTAAGTGACTTTGCAGGTTGTGAGAAATAACAAAATTTTTCTTATGAATAAATTTGATGTGGGAGTAAAATAAGAATTACAAAATGCAAAATTTTATATAAAAATTGGAGTATTTCTTAAACATTTTATTTTATTTATTTATTTTTTGTTAATAAAAGAAAATCACTTGCAAAATGAATTTGGTGCAATTTGGAGTTGTTAATGTCAAGATCATGCATTTATTTACTAAGTAAATTACAATAATTATCTTTGAACTTTGTGTGAAATTACATAATTATATCTGTTTTATTAACATTTTCAATAACTTTTTCTTATAGGATACTCATTCTAATGTTTTTTCAAACACTAAAGGGATCAATGTAATGTAAAAATAATTTGCAGTATACCCTTATTGTTAACGCAAAAGGCAACTCTTTCTCTCTCACAACATTGAACGTTTTAATGTTATTAAAAATAATTATGTAATGAAATTTGTAGTTACCTTTATTTCACGTAGATTAAATGATATTTGTAATGATTTCCTAAACATCAAAAACAAATTACAAAAAACTCAACTCTATTAATAGAAAATCTACAAATGAATTGTCCAATCGCATCTTATAATCTTATTTTATAATATTGTTATGATTCCATGTTATCATATCATATTCATAGAAGATCTTTACATATTTCCAATTATAATAACGATCATTCTATTATTTTCATTATATTATATTGTGCTAATAGTAAAAGTATTGCTGCTTTCCAATAAAATTTTAAAACAAAAATATTATAATGTTTGATTTATAAATTGTTTGAAGACAACCTTAGTCAAATTATATGATTTCATACTAATCTATAATATTTATTTCCAGTTATTTAATAACATATTACAGAAATCATGTTTAATAAAAAATTATAGCATTATATAATTGGATTAAAGAAATATTCATAAACACATTTATCAACGAAAGAAATGTGATTTTTTTACATTAAAATATAATGACTTAATATTGTTGAAAATCAAGAAGCAACAACAATTATATATTTTGGAACACAAGAAAAGTTTGTCACTTCTAAAATTGTGTATTTCAACCAAGTCTAATGAATAACAAATGATTTTCATATTATTGAAAGGTGTCCCTGAGATCATATTTTATTATACTAATATTATACTTTTATTTCAACTAGAGTCTCGTAACAATAACAAAGACCAATATTTAGATTTTATATCCTCTCACATTCACACGAAAGTAACCACATTTTTTGGATAAATCCTAAGTGTCTTTCATATCCACGTAAGTGCAACCAAATCATTGTGTGCACATTTTTTATGACTAAACCGGTATAATTTTTTCTACTAACCCATCTTTCACACCAATGTGAGTACAATCAAACCTTTATGAACAAACGATTAATGTTATTTTCTCTACAATCACACCAATGTACGTGTGGGCACACCTTTATGGGTGAAATTCTGATGCAATTTTCTTTATTAACAACATCTCACACATGTGGTGCAATCACAATTTTTTTAGCACGCCTAAGTTATTTTAGGGTGAAAGTGAGGTGGCCAAAAGTTGATAAAAATTAACTCATAAGCTTGTACTTGTTATGATTTACATAAGCGAGTTAGTTATATTGTTTCATATGTTGATACTTGTCTATATAAAATATTTATAGACGGTGAAATAATATATATATATATATACTCATACACATGATAAAATACATCTAACTAATTTCACGTTGACAAAGTCAAACTTAGTTTACATATAAAAAATAGTGAAACAAACTTATTTCGGTATATTATAAGATTCATTTTACCTTGTGCTAGTATTTGTAATTTAAAAGAAAAAATGAAAAATTGGTACATCACTTTACAAAGGTTGAATTGTGTCTAAAAGTTATCAACTAAATCTGTCACTAGATGTTTGAAAGTCAATTATTGATCTTGAGCGATAACTCAACCTCATGCCTTAAGCATATCTAACTTGATTTCACACCTTGAACAAATTTAGTTCGATTTTATGCCTTGAGAATCTTTAGATAAAGTTTATGTCTTGCACTTGTTTGCTAAACTTTACACCTTAAGCATCTCTAGCTTGGTTCCACACCTTAAGCATCTCTAACTAGACTCCACATCTTGCATTTTTAACTTAGACTCAAAGCATCTCTAGCTCGATTTGACACCTTGGGCATCTCTTGCTCAACTATATGCCTCGTGCATTCTAGCTCAATTTCACATATTGAGCATTTTTAGTTAGATTCAAGGCCTAAAACATCACCAATTGCACTTAAAACATTTCTAACTTAGCTCCACACATTAAACATGTTTAGTCGGATGTTAAGTTTAAAGCATCCCTAATTTGGTTCCACACATTGAATAGACTTAACTTGACTTCATTATTAGAGCATCCCTAACTTGACTACACTTATTGAGCATGTTTATCTAGAGTTTATGTCTAAATCATCTCTAGCTCAACTACACACATTAAGCATTTTATCTCAACTCCATAACTTGACAGGAGTATTTCTAGCTGAACTTTCGTAGCTTGGGTAATTCTTTATTAGAAAGCCACTATATCAACTTCATATTTTATTAAGTGCAAGCATTGAGTTTCACTAATAAAGAGCATTGACTCCTTTACTATTAGGCCAACCAAGTACACCACCTCCACCAGTTGCTAGTTACCTGGTTGGCAAGATGTATGTCATTCCCACATGTCAATCTTTCCTCTTATTACCTACCTTAGGTTCAACGTCATCCCTTTAATAGTTGAACAACTTTTTGTGAGTTTTACTTCTCCCCCTCTAACAAAAGGTAGTTTGAGTGTTTCTTACTTCTTCCCCTCTAACAAAAGGTGAGAGAATAATGATTACAAAAATATTAAATGTACCTTACATCTTTCCTCTGACAAAAGATAAAAAAGAGTCATCATTACACAAATAACTACTATAGCAAAGAGCCATAGGAGAAAAAGGTTTGTTTTATCTAATTCAATATATAGTAAACCTCTGATATTTGAGAACTGATTTTAGTATCGGAGTGCCTTTTGCAGATACCTCCCTCCTCTCAACTCATGCCCGTCATCAAAGAATGGAGACCAGAAAATGAAGAATGAGCAGTTAGAATTAATATAAGTAGAAAATTGTTATTAGCCTCAAGGTCCGGAAGAACAAATTTGAATCTCTTCAGTAATAATAAAACTTAGTTTTTCAACAATTTCTAAAAATTGACCTTTCATGTTCAAATTTAATTATTTGCATAAGTTTGATTTTTGAACTTAACTGTTATACTACGTTGATTTCATACATTTCAATCAACTCAAGTAGTAAAATAAAATACTCATATAAAGTTTAAATCTTATTGTTTTAGGATTTGTGAGAACTAAATTTCAAGATATTTAATATTATTTGAAACAAATATTATTCGTAAAATTACAATATCACTAATCTAGATTTTCACTAGTTGCATTGTAGGTTACACTTCATGGATGCAAATGTAGATTGATGTTCATTCACTAGCAGGGAGTAAGTCTATACACTTTACATGCCGTTAACAATTTTGCACTAGCTTCGAGGCACAGTCACAAGTGCAGGACCTCACTCATACTTATTTTGCACGATATCAGTGCAGATGGGTCTATGAAGGTTACAGTTGGCCAATCTTAATACGGAGCATGGGAAGCCACTTTAGTCGTTTATCTTACGTGTATTGAAATTTGATTTTTGAGATTGGTTATCTCATAATCATTTAATAATTTGTTCGAGTGTAATATTTTTTAGGACTTGATTTTATGTATGAAGATGTAGGGTAATGTTTTGTCTTAGGACAATTAGTTTGATTATCTTGATTGTGTTTTATTTATTTTATTATTTTTTCTTATCTAAAAAAAATGAGCATGCAAAACTTGACTACAAATATAAATATTTTTTAAACGTTTCGATGCATTATAATTATGAACACAAATTAGAATCATGCTAAGTTATTCTAATCTCAAACCTTGTGTTGAGCTAATCAACATAAAGGCTACTAAAAACCATTCAAAGATCTTTAATTCTTATTATAATATCACAAAATAATATTTATTAGCTCAATATTAATTCATATTCTACCCATATTTGAGATACATCTTATAGATTGAATAATTTATTAACGTAATCAATTAAGAGGCAATGGATGGAGTTTATGCAATCTAATGAGGATGAATAATTAAAAAGAGAGTAGACACCTCAAAGAGTCTTTACCAGGATCATGATAAAAGAAAAAGAGAAAGAAGAAGTAAAGAAGTCTTTTTTAAGGAATAAAAACCTGGTGAACATTTATGGAAGCATAATATGTTTTATATGTAGAGATTATTTTTGTATGTTTGAAAAATATCCTATAATGTTCTAGAAGTTTGTTGAAAGTTATAGAGTGGAATGAATTTATGTGTGAAGTTACATAACTACTAAGTATTTAAGAAAATTCATATAGCTAACAATCTCTTAATAAGGGAGTTGCATCTTCTTCATGTATAGTTATACCAAGGAAAAATTATCTTTTTTTCTTTAGTTTGTTTTGATTTTTTTTTAAGCTCTGCTTCTTGAAACGTTCTCTAGCCTATAAACAAATGTTCATTTTTTTTTTTTTTTGTATAAGACACTTTAATTAAATGAAATAAGAGAACTTTTTTTGTAAGATTATAGTGTCTTGATTCTTAACTTTAGTTTCTTATCATAAATGGTTTTTTCAAGCCATGATCCATGAATCAACATGACATTTGTACTTGGATGCTTCTAAGGTAGGATTTATGTAACATACTCTCCATTTTCTTCCAGGAATAACAATTTTGTTCTTCTTGGTTTAAACTTTGAACGAGAGTAACACGAAGAGTCTTGCTTTAATTAACTCAAATAACACTCCATCAAATAAGTTATATAAGAATCGAGAGATAAGGTCCAACACTTAGCTATCTCTAATATCACCTATTTTACTATAATATTGAAAAGTCTATATAACTTCACGTGTACTCACTTCAACACATAATACTTCTATAATTTTTTCTCATTATATTTTTATTTATTTACTTAATGAATCTCTACGTTTATTCCTCAATAGTTTATTTAATATAAAATGATAAGATTTAATTATCAATACATAATACTACTTAATATATTATAATATATTTTTGAGTGAAGTAAAGTTATTTTTGAAAGTTAAACATATACTATTTGTGCTCACTTCTTGTCAATTCACGAGAAGTTTTAACAAGTAGATCTCGCCATCTTTCTTCTAACCCTTTACTCATGTTTTCTCTACCAAACCAATAAAATATACTGTCACCCTCATTTTCTTTAAAAGTATCACAACACTAACATTTTCATATATTATCCGTTGAGAATACTTGGAAGAAGCAAAGAGAGAATTAAATTAATAACGGAATTTATTTTTTGGACAGAGTCCCCTTTTGGCGATTACACAAACTTTATGAAGATTTGAAAATGTTGATCTTCGCAATTTCCCTCCCTCCCAAGTCATAATTCTAACGGTGCCTTTACCCGGTGGCCCTACATGCACTGTGTGATGGAAAGAAAATTTGCATGTCAATGATGGAAAAATAAATGGACTCATGTACCTTCGATAATCCATGTGCTTACTTTATCAAAGTTGGATCTGTGATGCTGAGTGGAGTATCTGGTGTTAATATTATTTCATTTACTATGTCTTTTTTCCCTCCAATTCAAACTCATGAAAATCGTAACCTCATTACGTCACAGACAACTCTTGATTCTAGTACTATGATCATCTTTTGGCTCCAAAAATTCTAGTACACACTAGAAATCCAACACAAATTGTAAATCATTTTAAGATTTAAGAAGTATAGAAGGAGTAGGTGCGTGGACTTCAGTGTCCGTAGCTTCTCCTTTTAACCTAAAAGCTTCGATTTATTCACACCCACTGCGCTGAAATCAACAAGTAAAGAGACAATTACGTAGGTTTGGTTAATTTGGTCTCAAAGCGCGCGGGAACAGTACAAGTTGTAGACAACTTTGTCTTTTCTTCTTTCCCGACACAACAACCAAAGAAGAAAGTGAAAACTAAAAGCAAACTAAACAAAAAAAGCTAGAATTGTTTCTCGTTAAATGGTTAAACAATTAAACAAACAACCAAACAAACCCCTTCATCTGCCTTCCGGGTGCAATGGGAAAAGCTCCAGAGTTCTGTGTTCCTCCTCTTTCCATGATGACCAACTTTGTTCTTCCAAGTACTCAAATGCCCAGCTCCTACACTTCTTCAAAGGGCTATCTTCTTCATCTCTTTCCACTACCTCCCCCTGCACAAAAAACACTTAATATATCAAAAACCATGTCATAACATTTATACTAATTAAGTGTTCTTAATTAATACCAGCTTCCCATGACCTAATCATTCACTTCTAGACCAAACCTAAAAGTTTGTGTAGTTAAATACCTAGTTTCTGACCGACAAGCCTGTTTAGACAGCATAGTACAGAAGACAAAACTCTCTGAAGTATGAGACTATTCATTAATCTCATATGGTAGTCTTGACTTGTATGTATTACACATTATGACTATATACTATTGTGAGGAGCTTTTGGAGTAGCAAAGACAAATATACACATACCCGTTTTGTCGTGTCCAAAGAGGTTATTACACTACAACTGAAGGAAGGTGACACTAGTATGGTGGGAGTACGAGGACTGTGAGCAAGGCCTAGGTTGTTACGCTTCTGCTTTTGTCTCTCGCGTGCCTTGTGGTTTTGGAACCAATAGAACACGTTCTTCCCTTCGATCTTGCCGTACTTGCTAAGTTGGACTGTGATCTGCTCTATTTGTTGAGCATTCGGTGTTCGCATCCCTCCTCTATACAGCATCTCCAGTATCCCTATCTGTTCCTGAGTCGGATTCCACCGGGTCCCTCCTGGAATATGCGTTTCCACCTGCATCATATAAAAAAATCTGTTAAACCATATTTTAGCATATGTCCACGTGAAACAATTGCCACTAGTACAATTATCATTGTTCTAAACTCTGGTTAAAGTTTCATTCTGAATTTTGATACCCCTAGAAATTACACACAAGTAAACTTAATGCAGTTATAGTCCAAAAATCTTTACGTTGTGCTAAACTAAACTGCATAAAACCATGATGAGCATATCTTGTAGTTCGTATCACGAGTTTTTGTATATAATGAACACAGTGATGTGAATATTTTTAGAGAGGATAGAATATGTTAAAGGACCTGGCCCTGAGGTGAAGTAGGGTCTCTCTTATTCTCGTCACAGGATCCAAGTTTTCTGGAGGCACTTTCTGGTTTGATGAAGCTCTTGAGGTCGAAAGTTGTGACAGGAGGTGAAGTGATAGAGGTAGTGGAGTCGGTGTTGGAAAGTTTAGGGGCAAGGGGGCGTAAGCGTTTGCACCCAAGTGTGAGGGAGGGTTCATGCTCCCAGAATCCACGTGCGAACTGATGCACCTTCATGCTTAATTAGTGACTTACCAGCTCCCATATGGTGGAGAACTTGGTGATTTTATATAGAGGAGTGGTGGTGGATGATGGTGGTAGTAGTACAAGTAGAACAAACAGTGATTAAAGTGAACAAAGTGGGAAATGAGGTGTTGCCTGCAACAACCAAGACCAAATCATGAGGTGCAGTTGACTTGGGAATTTACTTCTGTATATTAAACCAAAAGGTGATTCATTCTACACAAAAGAAGTTCATTTATCATTTTTTTAAAGAAAAGGAAAGTCCCAGTACGAACTGACATATATACTAATGCTCGTATGACATGACACAGTGGTCTAATTCCCTTAGAATTATAAAACAAAGCAATATAACATGCTAAGATCAAACTGTTCTTCAGTTTTTTCATCAACAGTATCAATTTTAACCTAAAGTGACATTTTTTACAGTTCTTTCTGTGATAAAAACTGAGTACTAACAATAACTCTTAGATGGTACTAAAGATGAAAAGAGAGTTACACAGAGTAGAAGAAGAGAAGAGAGTGAAAAGGGTTCATGTGGGTGTGGATGGATATCATGGGATGTGTACGTGGTATGTGTGTATGGTATCTGTTGGTGTGTTGGCCCGTCAAATCGGGTCGTTTTTTTCTTGCTTTCATGATAAGGTGTCCTTGCTTTTCGGTGGCCTCTCTCTCTCTTTCAACCCCTTTGCTCATCGATTAAAGTGAATGAAGTGAGGAATGCAAAAAGATTCCTCCAATCCCAAAACTTCAAAATCCAACCAACCCCTTTCATTTCCCTTTCACCATACTGATTTTTTTATAGCTCGATATCTATCACATATTCATAGTTACCACATATATATATATATATATATATATATATATATATATGTTGTACGAGTAGAATTGGATTTGGAGGTTTTAAAATAAGATTTCATGTTCAATAGTAGATACTAAAATAAATATACAACATGCATGGATCCATGAACTATAGGGTTAGTATCTTAGATTCTGTTGGTGTATCATACTTTACATAGATAGACACATGTTGATGTTATAATATTAATAAGCAAGCAAATATACGTTGATGTGGGGCATGCATGCATATTATATGAACATTTAGAGACATATATATATATATATATATATATATATATATATATATATAGAGACATATATATATATATATATATATATATATATATATATATATAAGTTAAATTAGCAGCATTTGTGGAGTGAGCAATTATTCTCTCTTCCCGAGTAGGGTGTAGCCTATGATTGAGTCTTCAGAGTAGCTGTCAATTTGGCTATCACATATTTATTTAAACCGACGGAGATCGCGTGTTCAAACATTCAATTAATCATAAGTTACTTTGATTATTTTAATGATGATATATAAAAAACTTTAGTTTAAGAGATTCAATTATAGTTTTGTTTGGATGACCACATGCTGGTGTTTCTGGTATGATCTTTTCAGAGGTAAATTTTTCTATATATGCTTCATCTTCAAAGTTGGAAAGAAGAAAAGTGAGAACACATTGTGGAATTTTTGGTAAGTGATGGAATAAAGTATTGATTTTCATTATGTTTATCTTCTAAGTTCCATGAATTGGATCACTGGTAAGTGAATGAGTTATGAGTTGAGTGAAAGTGGAGACACGTGAGGGGCACACGTGTTTTAGTCAAAATACATGATCACCAATCATCACAATCATGCACCTGCAAGAGAAGCGTGAAATATTCCATTTTTCACTCCAATGGTTATGATTATGAATATTCAGTGACTGAGGTACTTCACTGACCAAACACAAACTTTCCACTTCTGGCCAATACTGTCTTGTAGTAAACATGGTAATTTATTCATGTTTTACCAAACTCCCTGTCCTTCATTTTACCTTTACAAACAAAATATTCAACACACATTATCATCATGTTGCTTCCAGTGATATCAGACTTTTCTTTTTAATATAAGCTTTTAATTTAAGTGTTATATGTTAATAAAATATAAATGTAAGACGAATTTCTATTAAAATAACCTACCAGAATCTTTATGGATGATATAGTAAAAACAAATTCAGACACATTTACATTGATCACACTTGTTCCTAGTTGAATAGGAATAAGCAACATCAACAGTATATATATATAAACTTAGTAAATTTATTATTTTAAGATTTTGAACTGGAAAATATCTGCATCATTCTTATCTACATTATGAGAAAAACAGATATAATGTTTAATTAGCAGTTTTTTAGAATTCTAAGTAGCTGATAAATCTCGAACGTTAGTTTTTCTTGTAATGCATAATTTTGATCCTTTATCTGGGTTTTAGTTGTAATTTGCTTTCTTAAATTTAAAACATTTCACTTTGATAATTATTCTTTTGTTAAACTAAATGAGTCTTTTATCAGTTTATGACGTTAATTTAGCTAAACTAATAACATGTAGCAATTTGTGAGAAATCATATCAAATCAGTCTCTAAATTTAACTTCATTAATATAAAAAATTAAAAACATTAATTTGGTCTATTAGATCCATTTTAAGCCACTATGCAACCTTTTAAATTTTGAAAACCAAACTCTAAAATATATGAGGGACCCAAATATATATTTTTTAACTTACTTTTTTCTTATGAATAAATCGAATTGCAGAAATACTCACCACTTTTGCTTGGAATTCCGGGAATCTATTCATTTTTTTTGTATGCAACAATATATATATATATATATAAATTAGTTGAAAATTACCAATCATGCAATTGAGGTAATCAACTTAAAGAAAAAATAGATTTTACAAAATAGTCAACTCATCTAATGTGTTAAACTAGAGTACATTAATTGTGTTAGAACCTACACTGAATTTGACTGTAGAATGATTTATGTTGCTTGGTTAATCTAAAAATATGAAAGAAGGTTGATTTTGTGGTGAGAGGGGGGAAAACTTAACCACCACTAACTTTAATCTTTTTACCTTTATTTTCTTTAGAAGAATGTCTTTGATTAGACAAGTAGTTATCATTGCAGAAGCTGGCTTTAATAAAAAGTTAGATCGATGGTTCCCTTTCAAATATCAGATCCACGATAAACCCAAATTTTGAAGGTGACCAAAGGGAGGTTCCAAAAGTATCTTGCCACAATAATGTGACGACTTTCATGTGTATCTCAAATGATAAAATTTTCAAGAATATTGTCTTATTGAAAATTATTTTATGTTTGATGTTGAAAAGCTTCTGCTAAATATATGTTATTTAGTTTTTTTTTTTTTGGGGTAAAATATGGTTAAAAAAATTAATTTGATGGAGTACTAATTAAAATGAAGTTTTGTAAAGTGCTTATACAGATTTCCTATAATTTCATAAGAGAAAAAAAATTCTCACAATAATATAAAAGTAACCACTTGGGACCTTTTTTGCCTTAAATTAGTTAAGGATTTTTCTTGCCCAAATATTGGTAGGGACTATTTTTGCTATTTGCATTTGAGTTATGTATTAATTAGGCACAAATCGTTACAAACAATTTGCACTATAATTTACTATTTGCTGCTGATTTTGTTTTTTAAAGGTCTCCTTTTAGAAAAATTTATTATTTCATAAGTGTTTAAGTATACACAATTGATATAAAATTTATTTTCTTCTTATTATTACTATCCGGGCACTTTCTGTTATATAGTTTATTTTAACTATTACCTTTATTTACAACTTTTTTTAATTATTTCGAGATTATACTTCCATTGATATTTATAGATGATATATTTGTTTTATTTTTTATTATTATATTTTAATATTTTGTATTATATATTTTAACACTGTTTCATTGATTTTATCATTATACTTTAAATCAAACGGATCTTTAAAAAATATTTTGAAGTATCAACATTTTTTTATAGGTGTACAAAATTTTAGAAATACCAAACATATAAAATATACTAAAAATTTAAAAAGATATTTTTATTTATATATTAAATTATATATATATATATATATATATATATATAAAATTTGGAGATCGAGATACCTTACACACCACTAAGCTGTGTATTTAAAATGTTTGAACTAATACATAACTAGCGTGATAAAAATGTCGAATTTATTTAAAATGTGTTAACTTTACTTTATTTTAATTTTGATTATAACTATTATAAGGTATAAATATAGGTGAATACATAATGTAAAAATATATAATAATTGACACTAAAATAATTTGTCTGTAATATAAAATTATAAGAGTTTAAAACTAAATAAAAGATTAATTTTGAAATGTCTTATAATATATTTTATCGATAAAATAAAATTTAAATTTATATAATAACATCTTTTAACATGTCTCGTTACATTCATAAGTTAGTTTCATAGATAATTCCAGTAAACATTTATAAACTAGTTTAACAGCTTTTAATAATCAGTGTTAACAACTTAAGTAACTAGTTAGTTTTGAGTTGTAGTTTTTCAACTAAGTTTGTCTACTTTAATTGCATTTACTTCTTTTACATATTGTTTTTAGTTTCATAAAAATTAAAATTAAAATTGCAAAATATACATACATGTAATTCATAATAAATGTATATAATTTTAATAAAAAAAATGAGTAGGGTTCGAAACTGAATATTTTATTGATATAGCTCTTTGAACTTTTATCTCCTTAATGTAACCCTTCAGTCTAATCACATTTTCTGCTTAACAGCTCATTTTGAACCAAAGTTTCACACAGCTGGAGTTTTCATGCTCTATTCTTTTTCTATTTTTTCCACTTTTTTTTATTATTTATAGCACCACCTTTTCTTATGGTTTTGGTGTCTCAAAGTAGGTTAATTTTTTATTCATAAAAATTAAACATAGTTAGCAATAGGGTTTAACAACTGACCTATCCTTCTTTAAGTCGATTAATCTGCACTAAAATATTTGCTATTATCTTTTTCATTACTGTAACTTACAAAAAAAAAAAAAATTCTCTATCTGTAATTTAAAAAGTTCATGGTCATACTGTTATTTTCTTTATTGTTGATATTATTATTATTATTATTATTATTATTATTATTATTATTATTATTATTATTATTTCCACGTCACCAATCAATTTCAACTATATGTTCTGTTATTTTACTTATTTTTATTTAAGATTTAAAATAAATTTATTCTCTTAAATGTTTCACTTGAAAGATAATGAAATTTAAATTTAACTGGGAATCAAACATATTTGATAAATTTTCGATCCTTCAATTCTTGAAATGCGGTTTAAAGATGAATGTTTTTAATACCCAAACTTTACTTTTTTTATATTACATGTAGAAAATGTAATATTAAAAGAAAATAGTTATTTAAAATAATAATTTAAACTTGGTAAAATGCTACATTAAATATAATCAAAATAAAAAACATTGTGTATAAATATAGAACAGATGTATACCACATTCATTTACAAGCTAGTATACAGAATAATTGAATGTTTTTATAGTAACTATTATATATCATAAATATTAAACTCTGAAAAGTATTATACAAGAGAATAACATAAATTAAAGTTAGAAAAATGTAACTTTTCAGAGTTGATTTGATCCTCACCCGGGTCATGTGTTGCTAAATGTAGAGATAAAACTTTGGTTTTCCCTCCTTTTTTCTCGATCTTACGAAAAATGTGTAATTTTGAGCGTCAAAAATGGTTCCATAATGATATCAAAGTTGACAAATAAGTGATTATGAGATTGAGACCAAATTTTTTGGCCTCACATAACACGGATCTGGCTTCTGATTGCACCACATTTATATCATTTCCCTTCAATCACGACATTACAACATTTTTCTTCTCTCCTCTCTACCTATGTCAAAATCTCCTACCTAATTTATTTTATTTACATCTATAAGACTATAATGTCTTGTTTTAGCTACATATTTATAGATTTTGTTTTACTACTATAATAGTATTACCATAAATTATTATTATTTTCTTACATTCTCATAATCACTAACATTTTATAACAACGCGTTACCATAAATTATTATTTAATTTTGTCATTTTTTGTTTTTTTTATTTAAAAAATAAAGAATTAAGGAATTCTTTACCTATGTACGTATGTAATCTTGAAAAAAAAAATACAATTACCTCCTTACATTTTTACTTATGTGATATTTTTTTCTTGATTTTTTTATTACAAATATTTTCTTTATATGATGATTTAATTTTTATATTCTAAAATATATTTTTCGATAACTTTTATTTAAGTTTAGTTGCTATGATATTATAAATACAAGGAATGTTAGTATTTATTAAAGATATAATGAAGGTACATTAAAAGTTATAGATCATATGAATGTCAACTAAAATTCTTATAAACAAACTTCTTAATACATTAATGCAATATGATCATATTTATAAAACATTATACTAACTTTTAAAATAAATATAGGATGAAAAAAAATCAAATTCGTTTTATTTAAAAGAATAATATTACTTAATACAAAGGTAAAATTCAGTTACCTATAATTTTTCTTTAAAATAATTGTAGATTTGTAGGTAATATGTAATATGTGATCTCATAGCACTTAATTTATAGATAACTTTCTAATATTCATAGATTGAGAATTGAAAAAGACTCACAATAAGTTCTTAAGAATTGTCCAAAACAAATTAAAAGTGCTAAACTTTTATAATAATATTCTTAGTTTGTTTTTATTTAGATTTTAGGTAAGAATAAATATTCTTAGGTTGTCCTTACTTAAATTTTAAGCAAGTTATTTCTAAAAAAAAATACAATAAGAGATTGTCTAATATTATATAATTAGACAATAAATTTGTAAACAACCAATTTGTTAACACTTAAATCTCATAATATTTACTAAAAGAAGTAGTTATGTATATAGAATAATTTTGAACTATATTTTATATTAATTTGCGTGATAGAGTAGATAATATTTACTTTTTCAATTAATAAATTAAGTTCACTAGATATACATACTAGTGTTGTAAAATATAATTGAGTTTATTCAGATTATTGTATCATTTTTTACTAATTTCTCGAGTATTATTTGGACTTAGTCACTATTAACTAATCTTTTAAATATTTTTTTCACTAATCACTCTTTACTCAAAAAAAATATTATTTCCAAAAGCTTATTAGATATTGGATATGTATGTGCAAATTAATTTTTTTCTATCACTTATTTTAAATCATTTTCTACAAACCTAGTTAATTAATTAATGAATAAATCATATTAAGGATGTAATACAAAACTACTCATGTATTTTAACATAAAGTCTAAGCTTTTCAAATAGTTTATTCACGACAAATTTGGATAATTGGTTTATGCTTCTTCTTTTGAAATATAAAAGCTATGAAATTGGTAAAAGTAAAAAAAAAAAAAAAAAAAAAAAAAAAAAAATGTAAAAAAAAAAAAAAAAAAAAAAAAAAAAGGCATAACATAGATTTATGGTGTATGGACATATAAATAATGATTCTTTGGCTAAATATATTTAATCCAAGAGTTATAAAGCCCCTAAACCATACTTCTTCGTATTAATAATCTACCCTAGCATTTTTTCATATTGCTAGTGTATTGTGTATAATAAATGGTTAGTAAATTTTTAAATTTAGAACTTTAGCCCTATTGTTTTACCAACGCCTTTATAGAATATATATCCTTTATTTGCTGAGAGAAAACAAATTCGTTTTATATAAATTTTTAGGAGACCCTCTTAAATATCAGGACTTTATATATTTAAGTAGGTTTAATGTACTATTTGCTATTTTAGATTTTGCAATTGTATGATTTTAAACTTTTAGATTTTAATTGTATAAATTATATTATCTAAATAATATAATTGGACAATTTTTTATTCTTCTGTTTTTTTTAACATTCCATACTTAATACCCAGAATCTACAAAAAAATAATGTAAAAATCAATATATTGTCTCATCACATGATAATATAATATGCTTATACTTGTAGTTTTTTTTTTTTTTTTTTTTTTTTATCAGTGGTGCAAAATAGATGTTTGATATTAATTGTTTTTGACAAATTACATCTCCTATTAAACTAATTATTAAACTAATGTAAATATTGGAGAAGTAAAGAGGAACCATTTTAATTGGTTTTATGAGTAAGGTAGCTTTATGTATTTGTATTGAGTCATGACGAAAACTAATATGTATAATAGTCTAATTTTACATCATTTATAGTTATAACAAATATAGAGTTATGTCATTTATACGTCAGATATAGTTACGTCTTTTATACATAAATTATATTAGTTATGGTTATAGATATGATGTAAAATGAAGTTTTTTTTAATATACAAATCGTTTTTAAACTAAACGACAAACTTTTTTCACATACACAAAACACCAACAAAACATAATATATTTAACTAAATAACTTTAAATCCTAAAATGTCTATTTTAACCTAAAGTGTATAATATTACAAACTAAAAACTCATTACACGAGTTGTAAAATTTATGTAGTTTGTCATTACGGTATCTACAAGTTATCATTTCCGAATAACGAGGTTCAATCTTGAAACAATATATAATTGGAATTTGTTAATATTTAAAATGTTCTTTCTTAATATAACATATCATTTTCTTTGAACAATTATTTACTTTTTCATCACCATTTTTTTTTTCAACAAAAATGGGATGTTTAATATTTGTTTCGTATCATTACGATATCGTATAATTCCTATCAATTCCAAAAATAAATAACTGATAATATATTTCCTCATATTCACGACAAAAATAAAAAATAAAAAAAACTAAAACTCATCAATTCCAGTTATATAGTCCACTAATGCAATATATCTTCATCAAACTTTGATTCATAATTACGAAAGTTCAAAACTTCATCATTAATATGAAGAAACAATTCAAGATTTAGTACAAAATAATTAATATTTAATTGTTTATATTAAATCTCAAATGGAAAACTATAGTTATCTCAATGTGTATGAACACAGAATTAAATATTAATGAAATCATTAAATAAATAAAAATAAATTGTTTTTGAAAACAAATTCTAAATTTGAATATCAATAATCAACATTTTTCATAGAGGCATGCATGTGATTGAAATCTCCAAAATTAACCACATTTTTAATTTTGAAAACATATAAAAATATAAACACCTACCTTAATAACATATAATTAAACAAGTGCTAAGGAAGACATGCCAATGTAATGATATAATATATCTTCATCAAACTTTGATTCAATAATTACGAAAGTTCAAAACTTCATCATTAATATGAAGAAACAATTCAAGATTTAGTATAAAATAATTAATATTTAATTATTAATATTAAATCTCAAATAGAAAACTATAGTTATCTCAATGTGTATGAACACAAAATTAAATATTAATGAAATCATTAAAATAAATACAAAATAAATTCTTTTTGAAAAAAAATTTCGAAATTTGAATATCAATAATCAACATTTTTCATAGAGGCATTCATGTGATTGAAATCTCCAAAATTAACCACATTTTCAATTTAATAACATATAATTAAACAAGTGCGAAGGAAGACATGCCAATGTGATGATATAAAAAGATTCAGGTGTAAAATGAAACAGAGGAAAGAGGAGGCATACTTAAAACACTGTCATGAAAGAGCATGAACACAAATTAATCCTTTTTTTTTTGTTTTATCTAATTTGTTATTACTTAAATTTAAAAGTAAATAAATATTAGTTGTATAAATAAATTAATTGAAGCAACACATAATCATCGCGGAAAGTTATTATGGGACTCTTTTTTTTTTCATATTTTATCTACATTAACAAAAATGATATTTATTTATTGACAATAATCATTTAAAATACTTGAATGGCAGTTTATCACTGTTAAAATATACAAAACATAATTAGCAACGAGAATCAAATTGATAACAGTGTAATTTTAAATTTATTTAAAATAAAATTATTTAATAGGAAATAAATTAATTAATTAACACATATAAAAGCAACTGAAAAATATAGATATATCAGTTTAATTGTATTATTCTTTTATAAATACTATATAATATATATTTTCAAAATAAATAAGTTGAGTATAAATAAATTATTATAAAGTTTTTTCATCATTATAAAAAGATAATACTCAATTGTTAAATATGACTTTCTATACTATTTATGTATCTAAATGTCAATTGCGTCGAATTCTAATGTCCATGATAATAATGAACCATACTAAAAGAATAAAAAAAGTTCTAATGATGTGTTAAGCAATTTAAACAAATAATAAAAATATTTTTACAAATAAGTCATTAATCAACAACGCGATAAATTGATATCATTTTAAATCCAAAAACTATAAGATTATAGTTTTGTGTAATTTTTTCATTTATATATTTCTTAATTTCTCAAATTAAGAGGTAAGCTTCAACTCATACTAGTTTTAATAATCTTTATTTCGGGTGTGAGTCTTTTTTAAATTGATATATTTTTCTTAATGTGAAAACATAGTTATAATATTGCTATATATAACATATGAGTACTAATAACAGCATAAAAAAATATTCTTTTGGTATTAAAAATAAAAGAAAATTTAATATTTTTACCTACTATATCAAAATACATATCTAATTGTATAAATCATCTTCTTGTGATCACTATTAATATACCTATCTATTAAAGGAGATAACTCTAATTTGATATGGCAAATAATTTAGATTTATTTCTTAATAATCATCCTTAACATAGATAAATATAAATAACATCAGTACATACCAATTTAATTCATTATAACATGTAAATAAAAATACATAATTAAAGTGAGTAAGAAAAGTTATGCTTTTTACAACTAACTTTATAAATCTATTTAGTAAAAAATAAAATTTGCAAAAATCTGTTATGTTGTATACGTATCTTCAATATACAAAAGAACTCCAACGACCGATAATCCATAAATTGATTTGTATAAAAAAAAATATAAATTATTTTTAAAAAAGACTAAACTGAAATATTATTTTATTTTTTTAAAAATTAATCACTCCTATTGTTGTAAAGTCTAAGAGGGTTTCTTCCAATACAAACTTGACTAAAAAGTCTTTGATTTAGAATTGAAAATCTTGAATCTAGAATTGAAAGTTTTCAAATTTGAAATATGAAGAGATGCTTGAAAAGGTATTTTATTACGTAAGTTAGTACTCAAAACTTGAAGCCCTTATAAATGAGATTAATAATGTATAATTTTTGTAGACATTTCATCATTATTTACAGAGGTTAAGGATATGATCTGAGAGACCCACTTTGACGATCATTTTGACAAGCTCTTGTGGGAGTCAAATATTGATTTTAAAAAGTTTAGTCTTCGGTATACAACTTCTAGATAAAATTATATTAAACCGAATAGAAGTGTACCTTATATAATTAAAAAATATATATGTTTTAAAATAAAATACTTATGAATTACATTTCAAAACAATTAATAACAATATACAATAATATAATTAAATTAAAATATATTAAAGTTCTTTTAAAGTTAAGTAGAACTTTATTATAGTTTAGTTAAGTTTCAACAATTCCTTTTAGTGAATTGAAATTCAATTTTTGAGTATAAATTTGGTTACTCCTCTTTCACGAGTGAGAAAGACTTTTGTTTTTGTTTCACGAAAAAAGTAAAAAGAAAATAAGTAAAGAAGGCACATGAAGGACACTTGGTGAGGTGATATAAGGTTGTGGGACTCTATGTGGTTGATCTGGTACGAGTTGTCGTTTAGGGAAATTGTTGAGCCAAGAAACGTTTTGGGTTGGGTCAAAGATAAAGGTTTATTTGGGAAGATAAAGAGTCGCATGATAGGACATGGGTCCCACACAGTGGAAGAAGCGGTGCGAAACCCCATCATTACGCCTAAGACAATGCCATCATTCGCACGTGTCCATGGACCATACATAACCACACTCTCACACCATCAATTTTCTTACAACATTCTTTCACCAATCACTTTAATCATCACATACATAAACATATCTCTCACTTTCTCAATCAGTAAAGAGATTATTAGGACCATAACTACGTAATTCACTAACATCATTACATGCTTCTTGCTCAATATGTTACACCAAATATATGTTCCACACTCTTCATTGCTTTACATCTTCACCACTTTAGTATATATCTTTAAATACTTTGTTTAATCAAATGTATATTCCGTTATTTAATTATTATCAAACCAAAACACTGAGATATTTAAGGTCTATTTCTTTTATCTTTGTGTAATTTTAGATAAATAGATTTTTTATTTTATAAATAGACACAAATTTTATTATGAAAAAATTACGCAAATTATAATATATTTCAATTGTTCATACATAATTACGTTCAAATCATATTAAGATGGCACTACTTGAATTTAAAGTATATTATATTAAATTTATTACACTTTAACATGACTTTAGTATATAGTAATTTAAACTGAACAATACAATTTTAATGTAATTAAAACAATTAAAATTATATCTCATTAACACGATTGTTTTTTAAGATAAAATTATATTAAAGTGGTACGATTTATTTATTTATAAAAAATAGTCTATTTTAAATATCACCGTATAAAATTTACACTGAAAAATAAAAATCAAGATTTAATATATATCTATCTGTTTTTAGTTATTAAGTTGTTTTTGCATGAACCTTGACGGAGATTTTGTCTAAAAAAGAAAGAGAAAGGAATCAAATCACTGGGTATCAGACGATCTTCTGCATGGGCACATGTGGTAATATATATATATATATATATATATGTGTGTGTGTTTTTGTGTACTCAACGAGGTCCTATAAATATAACAATTGTTTTCTTTGACCGTTGCTTTAGTTATGAAAAACCTCAAACAATAATAAAAAGTTGTGATTTAGTTAATAACCTATGATGAGATGTAATCTAATTAAGTTATGATGACATATAACCTATGATTGTTGGAAAAATGATGAGATATAATCTAATATACATTATGAAGATGTCATATTTATTAAATTACATATCAATAAAACGAATGAAAAACTTGCCATTTAATGACATACCCAATTATTTAAATAATTTAGAATTCGACATGGTATATGAGAAATGGTGATCGTAATTTAATTAGTGATATATGGAGTTTGTGTAATAATAATTTATTATTGAATTTGATTATATATATATATATATATATACACACACACACATAAGTGATTCTAAATTTATCAATGTGAATATTATCATACATAGTAAAATTATAAGCTAGAAAATAAATAAACTATTTTAGAAAGATATATCAAAGAAATAATTTTTTGAAATATTGTAGCTTAAAAAATATTCATTGCAATTAGATATTTCATTAATACGAAAAGTTTTGATATATATCTTTTATAAATACTAAATTATATAAGTATTTTCTAAGTCTTTAATTAATTAGTTGATGTCTCGGATAAATTAAAAGATCATTACATATACATGTTAAATTACTCCATTATAATTAATAATTAAAAAATATTATAATAATTTAAGTTACATCATTATTATATAAATACATATTTAAATAATATAATATAAAAGTTTAATATTTTCAGAATAATTACGTATATATACTTCTCTAATAATATGTATCATATTAGAAAGTATGCATAAATAGTGACCAAGAGTGTGTAAGTTTGAGGTTTAGAAGTAGAAAATTTTGTGTAACATTAAGGGAAACGTCAAAAAGAGGGAGAATGTGAATTAGTTTGTGGCAATTATTAATTGTTGGGGAAGTAGCTTTTTTGATATGTATAAGGTCTGGATATGTATAATGTCATTGTGTGTCATTTTTGTTTGGAAGCCTTTCTAGCTTGGAATTTGATGGAAAGTGATTGTGAATATGCTGAATTATCACACTTTAACGTATAATGCCAAATAAAGTGAATGTGGGCAGCATCATTTTTTGGATTGAAATATATTCCCAACTAGATCTCAATGGGACATACTTTTATACACTTAACTCATCATTTTATGTCCTACCATGTCAATCCTCTTTTCCTTTTTCTTCAACAAAGTGAAAATCAGTTTAGAAAATTAATTTTACATATATTTCTGTTAACTCGTTCGATATTATATTTGTATTCGTAATATTGCGATTATTATTATTATTATTAATAAGAAGGTTTTCATACACAGTAAAAATTGAATGAAGAATTTTTCAATAAACAGTTATTTATTTTTTATTTTTAAATATAATCAAATTTATGTTAGGTATCAAAGTGCGAGTCTAGTTTTGTATTAACCGAAAACAAAAAAAGTTGAGTACCGTATAAGAAAAAAGATCCATAAACTCAATATATTTTGAATTGAAGATAGTGTTATTTCTTTATGTGACTCCGATTCTTATCTCATTCTTATTTGATATTTTCGATATTTTTCCTTTCATTTTCTAATAAATGGTATCAGAATTGATGGTTTATAGATACTCGTATTTAAAAATATTTCCGCTTTAGGAAAAATATATCAATGTAAAAGAATAACTATCACTTAAGAAAAAGATTGTTAAATATTTAAATGTGAGTTTAATTTTCATATTAAAAATATATTTTAAGAGAAAATATTAAGAGATTTCTAATATTCAATATATTTATATACTTCTTAATTTGTATGATTTATTTTTCTATTTTATATAAGAACGGAGGTATATAGTTATAATCTCATTCCAACATCTTGTAACATTTTCATTCTGTACCTTTATTTTGTTGAAAGTTAACCTTTAAATATGAATTTTTGATCTTGATGGAAAGATGCCCTAGTTTCACAAATGTAGAAAAAGAAAGAAAGATAAAATTGTCATTTCATGCAATAGAAAGTGGACACAAATGTAGGGAAAGGGATTTTGTTTTTGGAGAGTAATGTGTGTAGGTGAATGGATGACAGTCCAAAGACACTTATCTGAGTTGATGGCAAGGAATGATCATTCCCTGTAAAAACTTTTTTTCCTTCTTTACCTATTTGTTCTTCCACTTTTACTTATTACTATTATTACTTTTCTTTTAAGATTTTCATTCTTGGGTTGTTTGCACAAACTCCAAGAGTTGAAACTTCTGACTATTTCATCCTCATGTTTCTTTTCATTTCAATGGAAAATAAATAGAAAAGTTTCACTTTTTCTTTTGTAAGGTTTTGAAAAGGAGTGGTGAGGTCAACATCATGGATGAAAAACAGACTGAATGTAAGCCATCAGAAAAACCTAACCTTAATACTTTTTTAGTGGGAAGTGAGAAGATGTGAATGAGTGCAAAATGAACAAAGTTTTCTTTTATCTCAAGTTTAGTATATGGAAGAAAGTGATTAGAAATAATATATTTTTAGGTTATTTGATGACAAAAGAAAATGATAAAAAATCTGTTTTTTTCTCTCTTTTGTTTGTTTACTCAGTTGTGTAAAACTAATTATGTTATTCCCTTATTAGAAAAAAGCTTGTTCATTCTCATTGCTACAATTTGAATATACATTAATATAGTTTTTTACTGTCCAACACATAATTGATGCATAATTATTTCAACTTATCGAATAATTTCAATTCGAGTTTTAGATAAACATAATTAGGTTATACAAATTGTTTGTAGTCCACATAAAAAAGAAGTTAGTTATTTTTCCTAAAATTTAGTAAACCTTAATGATATTAACATAGTTATGATCATAATTGATGAAGATTTAATTAACAAAATCCAGATAATCAATTTAGAAAATTAAATAATAAAACAAATAAAAAATCACACACAAAAAGTTAGAAATTTAGTACAATGTAAACTTTGAAATATTATTAGAAATTGGAAATATTGTAAATACTACTGAAATTTACTTGAAATTCTACTCCCTTAACATGAAATAATAGAGAAATTACAATAATCTGTAGAGTGCTGGTTTATAACTGTCTTTAGGTTTGATTTGATTTTTAGTTAAAATCATATCAATCATGAAATTTATAGATAGTTTGGTTAAAGAAAAATAAAGTTTGTGATTTATTTGAATCAGTTTTGTATTTTTGTTGTAATTTTTTTATTTATATATGTTGATTTTGACTTCTTAATATGACGACATAAATACTTGTTCTCTTCAATATGGTGTATAATATTATATAGTTTTGTTTACATACATTTACAATTTCCTCTTATTATTAAATAATAAACGTCATTAGAGCAAATGAAGCAATGCGCATTGAAAAATTACAGCGAATAAAAAATTTAACCTATCTGAAACCTTATAAACTTGTGGAAGATAATGAAAATTTGACAATTACTTCTTTCTCGATATATATATATATATATTATCTTCTGCACTTACTGAATATTCAATAGGTCAACAATCTCGTTATTACTTTTGTTTTAAAATTTATTTATTAAATATTTTTTTTTCTTATACTAAGTCACCTACAAATAAGTGTAATTAAGTAAAAAGCTGTTAACTTTTCTAAACATTAACAAACTTTTTTGATAAATAATAAAAAAAATCTAATAAATATTAAGAAACATTTATATTTTTTTTTCAAATAACATTTAATTAGTTATAAAAAATTAAATATTTGAAAATAATGTATTAAACTAAATTTTTAAAATTAATCATATTAGATTGTAAATATCTTAATAACATTCAACATTATTTTTATTATTGTTAAAGAAAATAAAATAAGAGAGAGATATTTATATAAATGTCAGAAAAAAATTATTTAATATATAAAATAACAAAGTCATTATTAATATTTAAAAAAATTATTAAATATAGAAAATATTTTGTATCGTTGAGGAAGTATGAGTATGAGATAATGAGAGACAG
>Ga0209700_100341_pt1 | contig 84450 bp, 38 predicted proteins | sample SiratroredBW_FD_187528 | JGI IMG/M metagenome (GOLD analysis project Ga0209700, IMG submission 187528) | Root nodule microbial communities of legume samples collected from California, USA - Siratro red BW (SPAdes) (version 2) | ecosystem: Host-associated > Plants > Roots > Nodule | place: USA... | reverse complement strand
TATATATATATATATAATATTAATATTAATTAGTTTCTCCTCAAGAAACCTCTCTATAAATTAATTTAATTTAGGTAAGCTAAATTAGTGACGATTTACTTGGGAAGACAAGACTGTGTCATCAGCTACAACACAACTGCGTGATGTCATTGTTAACTTCTACCATGTATTCTTCACATTTATCCCTATATATTCTTTAATTAACTTATTCAGTTTAAGTTCGTGCATCTAAATGTTCTTGTATATTAAATTAAATAATAATATAAGTATGTGATGTTCCAGAAAAGAAAAATATACGTGAAATCGCTTAGCCTATAATATATATGGATGCCATGGTTTTTAAGTTTTAATTAAATCTAGCATATGACAACCTAACTTGCGTGTGATAGTTATATATACATTGCATAAAGCAATGCACACGATTTTTTGACATCCATTATAACGCATGTTTTTAACGTAAAGTTTATGATTAAAATTATTTAAACACATACTTTAATGACATTTAATGATCACTTAAGAACTTTAATTAACCTAATATGGACCAGAAAGGTGGAAAAAATGCAAGAGTTCCGTACAAACATCACAACACAACATCGTTGGCAATATGTTGGTTCAGCCTTCATCATCTTCGCTTGCCTAAATATGTAGGTCACGAAGCCATCTAATGTTCCCATTGCATGCATGTCATAAGTCACATGCTGTTCCAACTTTGTGATCATACAAGTTATGATTTTTTTTCCCATCTAATTGTGTAGCCAATAAAAATCTCCCAGAGAATATACTGTCATCTTTATTTTTCATAATATTACAATTTACTCTTCAAATAGTAGAATTTAATTTCCACAAAACCTAATCCTCACCTCTTCTTAATTAATAACAATAAAACCTGTTCTGTTAGAAAAAAATAAGTTAGAATAAAAATGTATATATTGCTATATTTTTATTTATTTTCTAAGAAGACAGTTAGATGATTTTTTTTTTTTTATAAAATTCGAAACTATATATTACATCAATTTTAATGTATCTAATCTAAAGTTTGTAAATATAATCTTCATGAAAGAAATTTGAATACTAACGAGTTCTAAAGTTATATCGCTATTAGATAATGTAAGAATAAGTATAACAAACTTATAGAAATCACTTTATTAACTGATGAAGAGGGTAATAACAAAGATATTTAGAAAGTTTAGGTGAAAATTTATTTATGATTAAAAAAATACCACATGTTTAAATTAGAGGGCAACATACAATATGCACATTTCTTCATTCGGAATCACTCTAAAAAGACTGCACCTTGAATCTATTTTAAAATAATCCTTTATTATAATTTGTTAAAGTATTTAAACAAAAAGACTGCATCCAAAAGCGTCACTCACACACTAATAAATCAATTTTAAAATTATTTAACTCTCACAGACTATACTATATTTTAACATAATAAAAAAATTAAGACAAACGTCATTAACACTATAAAAAATTAAGGAGTTAAAGGTAATTTTCTTACATGGACAAGAAGGAGCTTTTTTTTTTTTTTTACAATTTTCTAATGTTTTGTAAGATTTTCAATAATTTTTTATTTTATTACATTTTTTAACTAGTGTTCAAAACCCTACTTAGCGAGACTTTTTCTAAAAAAGTGGTTTAGTTTAACTCTTTTTTTAGAAATTAAAACTTGTAGAAACGATCATTAATTGTTAAACTTTTCGTGAGGAAAAGCCAAATGCTACTATCCACTCATTTTGTAAACCACGTTCGTAGAAATTACTGGTAGGATAATAGTAGTGTGCATGTTCCAAAAAATCATATATATAAATGAAAAAGTCTAAGAGCTGTTCCTAACTTCTCTATTTTTTTCTTCTTTTTTCGTCTCACAAGTCTAACTCTCTTATTTAAGACAATGTTTGGACTTGGATTATTCAACGCGGGGCCTTTTAATGGTTTGCGTATTGGAGACATTCAACGCATAACATTAATCTGGTGCATATCACAGTGTAATTTCAACGTTAATAATTTACCCTTTTGCACGCATTGCCCTATAAATAGAGCTTTAAGAAAAGCCATCAAACAACCAACGAAAACCTTGATTAATCTAACTTTTTTTCAGCATTCTTATAATTGCAGTTTTAAATTGTGCAACCAGTTCATAAGCTTTCAGCTTTTCTTTGGCTTTCCTTGAGAAACAAAAACAGAATAAAACAAAGTTAAACTTTCCAATTCCAAGTGAGTAACTTGTGATTAGAATACATGGAGAGAACAAAGTCATCCCTTCTACAGATTCAGCCTCCAACCTATGGAAACTTAGTCACAGTTCTCAGCATCGATGGAGGAGGCATTAGGGGCATTATCCCCGCAACTATTCTTGCTTTCCTTGAAGCACAACTTCAGGTATTCGTGGAAAGAAAACATCAAGAATGAACAACGTTGTATTAGGTTAATTATAATTTAACGTAGTCTGTTAACAAGGATGTTTACATGCAGGAATTGGACGGTGAGGATGCAAGGCTTGCAGACTATTTTGATGTGATTGCAGGAACAAGCACAGGTGGACTTGTAACAGCCATGTTAAGTGCTCCAAATGATCGTCAACGTCCATTATTTGCTGCCAAGGATATCAAACCCTTTTACTTGGATCACTGTCCAAAGATTTTCCCACAACGCAGGTATGTTTCTATATTCTTTTCTATCGAACAAAAGAAGTTTACTAAGCATAGAGAAGTTACCAAAGTTCACATAATATGTAGCAAAAAGATAAAAAACTACCAAAAAAAATTTTATCAAGCGTGTTAAATTTATATTATGAATTGAGCACAGTGGCATGTGGGGATGGATGGAAAAGTTGTTGAGATCATTTGGAGGACCAAAATACGATGGAAAATACCTTCAAGAAGTGGTGAGGGAGAAGCTAGGGGAGATACGTTTGCATGAAACGCTGACCAATATTGTGATTCCCACCTTTGACATCAAGTTATTGCAGCCAATTATTTTCTCCTCTTATCAAATCAAGAGGTCTCCTTATTTGGATGCTCCACTCTCTGACATATGCATCGGCACTTCTGCTGCACCAACTTATCTTCCAGCCTACCACTTCAAGAACAAAGATTCAGAAGGGACCATGCACGAATTCAACCTCCTTGATGGTGGCGTTTGTGCTAATAATCCGGTACTTGCATATAACTTTTACTTTCTTTTCAAAATTATATCTAGGGAATAAATATTCTACTTTCAGATAATCTTGTTTAAATTATATATACTTTTTTACTCACTCATAGTGTTTGATTTGAAACAATAGCTAGGTAGGAAAGAAACTTTTATAAAAGACTTTGTTGCTTAATCTATTTTTTAAGAGAGGTAAAAAGATAAAGAGAAAAAAAAAACTCTTCTTAAAATATTTTAGATATATGGAATAAAATATCTTTATTTATACTTTACAATCTTAAATTAAGTAATTCTTAATTTTTTTAAAGAATGGATTAGAGTTGAACTCATTTATCGTGTTACTGGTTACTTGAAACCTTTATCCGACCATCGGACAAAAATTTCCTGCACCCAATTATTTGTGATTTGCAGTCCATCAATTTTAAAAATCCAAAAATACCCTTTAAGTGATGCATTTTAAAAATAAGTTATGAAAACTATTTTTCGAAATGTAAATTTTATATTTTAAAATATGTTTTTGGAATCTATTTTTTGAAAAATACTTTTCGAAAAAAAAATTTACATCTGAAAAAAATGTTTCGAACTTCCAAAAAACATATTTTGAAACGTAAATTCATATTCCGAAAACCGAAAGCTAACAAAGAAGATATTTTAATCATTTTGCATTTGTGACAGGCTACACCTAAAAACTATAGGATGCAAAAAAAAAAAAAATATTTTTTTGCCAATACCTAATTTCAAACACAAGTTGAACAATATGTAAAAATAAGTTACACTTAAACTCAATTATTAAATGAAGAGGAGATGTAAACCTGCATGACTTAATAAATAAAAACTTAGGTAAAATTTCGTATGTATTGTTAGCATGACTAATGGTTGGGAGTTGGTGTTGCAGAGTTTAGTAGCCATAAATCAGGTAACGAAGCAGATCATTAATGAGAATCCTGACTTCCTTTCAATCAAGCCAACGGAATATGGTCGTTTCTTGGTAATCTCATTGGGCACTGGGACACCCAAGAATGAACAAAAATTCAACGCTCAAATGGCAGCAAAATGGGGTCTATTCGATTGGTTAACCAAAGGTTGTTCTACTCCCTTGATCGATGTTTTGACTCACTCCAGTGCAGATATGGTTGATTTCCATCTTGCTACTGTCACCCAAGCTCTTCATTCCGAAAATAAGTACCTTCGTATACAGGTAACCTAAACTTATATAACATGAAATTTTGAACATCAAGAAATATTTTAGACTGTAAATTAATTAAAAGGATTAATAATAGGCACAATATTTAACTGAAAGCTTTCATTAGAAATAATTATTTTCCTTTAATATGCAGGATGATACATTGACCGGTACAGTTTCTTCAATTGATATTGCCACGAAAGAAAATATGGAAAAACTTAGCGAAATTGGTGAGAGGTTGTTGAAGAAACCAGTATCTCAGATCAATTTGGAGACTGGTCTGTTTGAACCGCTGGGAGATGGGGAGACCAATGAAGATGCTCTCAGAAGGTAAGATTAAATAAAAACTATGCCTGATGTACATATACTTCAGTCATTCTTCTTATTATTTTTAAAACAAAAAAGAGTTTATTCATCATATTAAATTAAAAGATATTAACAATTATTAAACGATTGATAAATTGGGCTGGGAAGATTATTTTGTTGATTTTCAGTGTTTTTACCTGGTTTTTCAAGAAAGTTGTGTCCTTCCTTAATTTAAATTTGTTATAACAAAAAAAAAAGAGATCATAGATTTTTAATTCCTAGTTACTCAAGAACCCCAGAGATATGATCAAAATACCTTGTTAAGATCAACATTATATTCACAGGAACAATCTCAAAATATATCCCAGCAATATTCCTAAAATGCTGTCACGTCCATTTTCTTTGGCAGACTTATATTGTACATAGTTTTTAGTGAGTAAAATTAATATTGGAGCTAATTTTTGCAGGTTTGCGAAAATGCTTTCAGAAGAGAGGAGTTTCCGAGAATTGAAATCCCCTCACACTAACAAGTCCCTAAAATACTGAGGCATTAGTTGTTCACATGGACTGAGTTCCTTTCTTGAGTTTAGTTTTACAGTCTTCTAATTAATAATTTAATGTTGCTCACCAATGCAACTTTAATTTGACCATTTAATAGTTCTTTTTCTTCTTTCTATTCTTGTTTGTGTTGGTTTCTATTCTAAATTGCATAGGTATGGGTAAGCATAGGAAAATTTAGATGTAAAAACTCTAAATATGTAACTCTCCAAATAATGCTATCATCTTAATCATTATCTAGATGATATGTTGGAGCACTAACAACAATAAAGACTCATCAACTTAAAATTTGACTCTCAACATCACTAAATCTATTCTAGTACTACTATGGTAGCTATTTAAATATGAATCTAGTCTCTTATATATAAATGAGAAAATTGAATTATATATAAAAAATAATTTAATGTCTTAAGATTTTAAATAAAAAATTTATAACTCAGTGTTTTAAAATTCGATTTCACCATTTATTTTTAATAATAAAAAAACATATCCGAAAACTAATTTCAATATTTTTCACAAAAATAATTAAAATCATATTTTGAAATACAATTGAACTTAAAAATATTAAACAATAAATTGAATCAATTAATTCAGGGTGTCTCTTATTGCAAAAAAGTTGAACTTGTTAATGACAATTTAAAAGATCCTAGACGTCCAAAACTGAAAAAAAAAAAAAAATCCAGCAAAATGCATCTAAAGGTTATATTTTATAACATGATTTGACTTTGTGCCAAAAGCTGTGTAGTGTGGCTATCAATGAATTAAAAGCTGATAAGGTACTCTAATTTGAAGGACCAGCATAAAAATGAATACTGTAAAATGTTGGAGCATTTTAGATGGATTCCTTTCCATTATGGTCATTGACTTATTGGAACATGTTAGAATCGTGAGTGCATGATGACTTGCGAGGATACTCATCTTATAGGATCTACCATATTTGGTGATAGTTATGTGGTGAGATTGACAAATTGTTTGGCTAGCAAAAGCCTCACTGAGATTCAAAATAACAAAACCATATCTTATCAATAACAGAGAATAACTCACTAAGAGAATATTCATATCTTATTTTAATCAGTTTTCTTTTGTCTTCTGCGGCTTAGTTTTAGTTTAGGTAACTTCCTAACTAGCTTTGTACAAAAATATCAAAGTTTGTATTTTATCGTAAATCATGTTATATTAATGACATAAATTTATGTTTTTATATTAATGTTACGTTTTTCTCTATCAACCTTATCTCTATTTACAAAAGAAACTGCTTAATACTATGAAATAATTCATGTACAACATATTAGAAAGTGCCATATATTACAAAAGAAGAAATAATAATAGACCTTGTTGATTAAGTAAAATGTGTACTTTCACCGTTCCTATGATGCATAACTTTTGCATTAGGGTACGTGATCATTAATGCCGTTACTTAAGAATTCCTCAAGTTAAATAATACACCATCTCAAATTTTATTTTTATTTTCTTCTTGGTCTCTCTTTTAACTTTAATTTTAGACAAACTACAAGTACATAAAATGATCTACAATAAAATACTATTACGGAAAACAACATTAATTAGGAAAAATAAAACATTAATTTATTTAAAGAGCATAGTAAAAATACTCAAAACATTGCCCTTCAACCCTACACACATATTTTACTTTTTCTTTCTGAATATGGCTTCATATGCAGAATATTCTCTTCATGCGGATTGGCTCTCTGTACTTGTTACTTTCGGCTTTCCCGTCTCTCTGTTTCAAACTATGTTTCATAATTCCCTGGCACTTTTCACACGTTACCACGACCTTTTGCTTCATATCGCGTACAACACACGGCTCCGTAATTAATAAAGCATATAATATAACAGTCAATTATAAACAGTGAAGCAGAACAAATTTTTCAGATTTCCAGCAGTGAAATATGAGAAGCTCAAATTCATAGACAATACCACACTTCATAAACTTTGTTCGACTTTATTATTATGCATCCTCACCACAAACACAACACTACGATTCTAAACATTCTCTGTTTCCTCTTTGATGAAATCGGCGATGCGTTTAATCAAACTCTTGGCTTTGTCACAATCGGGGTTGAAGATGTGAAACACGTGATCCTCCCCAAGAGTCTCGTAGAACTCAGCTTTTCCTTTCCAACCACTGTTGCTCAACATTTTGTGATACAGTTTTCCCCTTTCCCTCAGAATGTCTTTCTCCGCAACAATCACAAGCACCTTCTCGCAAGCCACCCCTTCAACACTCGGAGCCTCCTCCACAAAGGGGTTAATCAGAGGGTCGTCGCTCCCTTTATCAGAAGGACAAACAAAATCCCACCACATATCCACCATCTTCTTCCTCTCCGGATCAGTAATCTCCACCCCAATTGCTTCCTTTCCCCAGAAATAAGGGTTCACCATGACAAGACCCTTGACCCTGAAATCAAAATCGTTTTTTGAAACACTGTTCAACTTCAAGGCTATGTAGTGTCCTATGTTGGCACCTGCGCTGTCCCCTGCCAAGAACACTCTCTCGAAGTCAACGTTGTCCCTGAACCAATCTTCTTGGGCTTTAGCCTGAGAAGCGACCCATTGGACCGCGGCCCAAGAGTCTTGATACGCGGCGGGAAGAGGGTGCTCTGGTGCGAGGCGATAGTTGAGCGAGAGAGCCACAACGTTGGAGTCTGCAACGAGTTTGTTGAGTGACTTGTGGTAGACAGGGTCGAAGGGGGAAGAGATGCAGAAGGCGCCGCCGTGAAAGTAGAGAACTAGGGGGAGCTTGGCGTTTTGGGGGGTGGAATTGGGACGGTAGAGCCTGGCTGTGACGGCGGTTTCGGGGATGACGAGGATGTCTTTGGAGACAACGTTGGTGTCGGAATCCAAACCCGCGGGAACTACTTGGATACCGGCCAACCGCTCAACGGTGCCGTCTTTGTGCACTCGAAGGTACGGAGGAAGGTCCACGGAGATTTCCATGTGGGACTTGCAAAACAAAACAGAGTGTGTTGTGTGTGTGAGGAAATTAAGGTCCCTTGTCTATTTCTGCACCCTCTTAGTCTGTATTGTAGTGTCCAATGGCACAAGACAGCAGTGACTTTTGAGGTCAAAAAATGACGAAGAATGTAGTCTTTAATTGTTATTATTTTATTCGAAACAGTGAGACAAACGTACATAACATAAATTCGGTTGTTTATTATTATTATTATTATTTTATTCTTAAGAATAAGAAATGTGACTGAAATTTATAATAATTGATTGACCAACTGTACTGGAGTCTTAATATATTTGGTTGTTTGATGAAAGATGAGTTGTGCAAGTCAGTATTTGCGCAGCCCTAATTCATAATTCTGGGTTTGAGTCAAATATTAGGTTCTTCTGAAAAGGAAAAAAAAAACACAAATTTAGTTTTTCTTAATTATATTTTTTGTTTTTCCTAACATACTGTGGTTATGTGAATTTTAGTTTTGTAGTTTCGATTGGAGGAGCAGAATCTTTCTAAGTATTAGAATTATATAATTTTGCACATTCTTTATTAAATATTTAATAAATGTGGTTAATGTGATGCCAAGTGGTAGCATATGGATGTTATAAGATTTAACTTTTTTTTTGTTATTTGTTGGTATTTGTATATCACTATATTAACTAGAACTGGAGTATTCTAGGAAACATATTGTTAAATAAAATATATATAGTTAAAATTTGTTTATATTTTTTTTAAAATATAATAGTTATTTGATTTCAAATTTCAAATTTTAATCTTATGTATCTGTCGTAAATAAGAATGAGAAGTCTCGTTAGCACATTTTTTAATATTTCTAACAGGCATTCTATCATTGATTAATATTTATTTCAAATTATAAAGTTAAAAGAAAAAAATCGTGGGATAAAAACCAAAACCTAAAAAAATGTGATAAGATCTGGATTTTTCTAGAGGTACAATTTAAATTGATTGAAAATGAAAAAAAAAACATAAACATGTTATAAATTCATTTTTTTTTATTAAAAATTTGATTAGATTTTTTTCTATTTATAATTTTTCTCTTTACATATTTTCAAAAGCTTAATTGTTTAATTACTATTTTACTATAATAAATCATATTTAACAAGCAGATCAAGATATTTTGAAACATATTCATCCTCAGAGCAACTTTGTTGATTCAACTTTATTTTTATTTTTACACCCTTGATTAAGAAAAGGTGTTTACTATACAAGGTTATACCTTTGGAAATTCTTATAATATTGATTGAGTTCCTAAAGGTGTAAAAAATAATTTTTTTTCTAATAAACAGACTTAATTAAATGAATATCTTCATTTTTATTGATCAATTGTTTGTTGTCAGAATATAATTATACGTACTTTTTTGGAATATAAAACTTTGAAAGGGGAATTATATTCATTGTGAATGTGCTGTGATTATTATATATACTTAAATAAGATGGATAGTGTTTTATATTGCAAGCATGACAAAACAAACAATTGCATAAGTTTGGATATATATATATATATATATATATATATATATATATATATATATATATATATATATATATATATATATATATATATATATATATATATATATATATCACATGAATTATGTATTGCCGTTTAAACTATTAGATGCTATATTTAATGTTATTCAACTACCAACATATTTGAATTATTGCTTAAGACTTCATTTAAGTGAGAGAGACTTCCAAATACATTTTTTTGACTTTGTGACATTCAGCACTTAAATGACAATATGTGATGTTGATGCATGATCTCGATAAAATTTGTTGGAAGAAACATGAAATATTTTCACTCAAACAATAATAAGGTCACTTAAATTTTGATGAATAAGCCATGCATACTTTTTATATAACTTATTGAATTATATAATTAGTCTTCTTATACAAATTTTGATATCAAGTTTATAACGATAATCATAAAGAGGGATGTTTCACTCAAATCTCTAGTAATATAAAATTATTCAGACGAAAAAAATTTATTCAAACTATCTATAAGAACGTGTGTTAAAAATACATCATAAAAGAAACATAAATTACCACACCTTACTTTTTTTATTAATAAATAAATTTAATATTATTTTCATATATTGTATCGTGACAGAAATAAGACTAATAGGGGAAATGAAAGATTTAAAAGGAAGAAAACTAAAATAATTTTTTGTAATCTATTAAAGAATTATTGAATAAGAGAGTAAATTAATTATATTTTAATCTAAAACTATAAAGACCTACAATTTTTTTTTTGAAATTCCTCGTTGCTTATAAAAGAAATGATTAAATTGGATTATTTTGTTTCCTCCCCTTTCAGTGGAATCAAATAAAGATGGTTTGGAGATTTCAGCTTAAGATTTGATTTTGATTTTCTTTGACAAATAGTGAAGTATCCATTAAATGTAATGTGAAGTGTTTTGGTGTTTTTCAACACACACAATTAATTACTCGCTTTAGGGTTTCGGTTTTCTATCTTTCTTTAAATAATTCAGGAAGAAGTTGGTGCAGTGCACACAATTAATTCTATATATATATATGACCTTTTTTTTATCATATACAATTTTTTTATGATGCTATAATATCTATATTCTCTCATAATTTAAATTTCTCCTTATTTATTTCCTAGTTATATCCAAAAGGACAGTCAAAGTAATGAGAAAAAAAAAATATCAAATGATTTTTTTTATTAAAATTCGATAGGTACGTCCTAACCTGTGTACCATCAATAATTCCTATGTGTCATCAATCATTCAATACACTCTGTTCTTTGTTTTCTAATTAATTTTTAGATTATTTTAATGAAAATTATTTTAAATAGCTAATAATTAATAATTAGGGTTGCAATCACGGCTTATCTTGCTACTTTTCACCGTCACATGGGACTAGTTAGAACCCCACTTTCTACGCGATGTGAGGAAAAGTTCGATTTTTTTTTTTTTTTGAAGTAGATGTTTATTTATTTTAAGGATATAAGATGTAATTTGTATTTTTTATAAAATATTGAAATGATAAGTAGGAAATATTAGAAAAATAATTAAAATTAAATTATGTACAAATCAAAAATAAAAAATTAGATAAAATATGTGAACTAGTTTTTATAAATTAGTTTCTGTATAAATTATTTCTACTTTATGATTTTATTAAGCCATATATGAACTTGTTTTTTTGACAAATCTATAGCATGGTGTTTCATGAATGTTATTCTAATTAGTAATTTCACAGCTCACCTAATAACGATATCATATTAAAGAGTAAAAACAAAAAACTTGCCATGAAAAAAGGGGAAAAGACATTAATTTATCTATATTTATATGTGAAGTTAGTTCAGCAAAACAATGTCGGCAATAGTAAAATCAACTCTTATATTTATATTCAGATGGAAGTTGTTTACAATAATATTATTTAACTCAAGTATAATTGTATGGATAAAATATACCTCAGATTTATAATTTATTATCAAATTTATGAGAATTATATTATTAATATTTATTATTTTTTTTAAAGAAGGGTTACATTAACTGAAGCATATACACAAGTGGTTCGATAGCTGGATTTTTTTTTTAATTATGATTTCAGATTTGAATTTCAATTTTAGACACAAAGTCATAATTAAAGTATCACTTTTTCTATGCTGATAAAAAAAAAAAAAAAGTATCACCTTTTCTAGAAAAAGAGTACTATAAAAAAAATAAAAGTGAAGTATACATAATATGGTAGTTTATGGACATAATTATGAGATCAACTTCCCCACCCCTTTGTTAGATAGAAGACAACTCATAATAATTGTACCACCAGGCTCCTCCATTAACGATTTGACGCTACAATTTACTCTGTTCAGTTAACAATGATAAAGTAGCTGAAAAAACTGCAATATCACTCATATATTATTACGAGAAAAATATTTATAAAAACAATTAATTGAATTTTCAATAAATATTAATTGTTAAAAAATTATTTGTATTGATAGTATAGTGTATATTTTTTTATCTAATAGTTATTGATATAAATTAATGATCGTGGTCGAAAATAATGATAAATATCCTCAGTAATTTTGAATGTAAACAAAGTATATTACAAATAAATAAATATTAAATTTTAAATCTCAAATTTTTTATCCTTTTATAAAATAATACTTTAATTTTTAATTATATCTTAAATAATCGTCCTTAGGTTTTATCTTTATTCTCAAATAGATACTATAAACTTTAATATCATTTCAATTTATATCTTAAACTTTACGTTCTTAAAATTGACAGCTGTAACTCAATTTCATTTTATATGTCAATCATGCATTGTTTTTTTTTTCTTAGTCTTTTCTTACAACTACTTTTTCATGTTTTTGAATATAATAAAATATGAATCTAGAAAAATAATAAATAAATAAATCTTGATTTAATATTTTGTTATAAACTTTTTAAAGTAAATTTTTATTACGTTTGAAAGTTATTAATAAAACTAAAACTAATAAATGGCTAACCTTTAAAATAATGAACTTGCTGTGGTTTTTTCTTTATTGATAGTTTTATTCGAATTTAATATAAGAGACTATTTATAGAGGGATAAATTTTAGAAGTAATTAAAATTAAATTGAAATTAAAATATTATACAGAAAAAAAAAGACAAATTTAAGAACAAAATCAAAGTTTTTTTTTTTAAAATTAAAGGTTAACAAAAAAATTAAAATGAAATGAAACTTTAAAAATGTACTTATAAAAAGATAAACTTTAAGGAGATTAAATGCATTTTTATCTGAATAGAATTAAAGATAATTTGTTTATAAACTAACTTTAAAATTATCAAATCTAAAGTTTAAGGATTGTGTCCTAGATAGTTTGTATCTTATATTCTTAATTTGGTAAATCCACATATCAATCTTGTGTCTAATTTTCCGAGGACAATCTCAAGTTTTATAGCAGAAGTGCAACACTATGCTCCTCGTATTTCTGTGAGAATATTTCAGTTGCAGGCATGCTTAGAAAACTGATAACTACTGACATGAGTTATGCAATGAAAATATATTTTAGTGTTTTTTTTTTTATTCTGAAAGTGGATAAACACTATAAAAACCATACAAGAAGCTTATGCTTCGGTATTCCGATATTGATTATTACTCTTTGCAAGTGAAAAAGGAGAAAGCATAAAGTAATTAAGCAAAGATATAGATGAAGAAATTCATGGTTTCTTAGTACTTGGTTGCATTTTACGCGATAACCATGACTAAGAAGGTGACTTGGGAAGTGGTGGAAGCAACACGGCTCTGCGGCACAGACCAAAGGGCCATCCCTCGCAGTGAGAAAACTCCTCAATCACTGAACGTTTCCAATGTTTGGACAGCCGAAGGTCGTTGAAGCTTGAACATCGTGAAAGGTTTGTCTTCACAGAATAGAATGCTGTTCCACTGGGAGAACTCGAACAGCGTGAGAAACAACTTTTCACAGACAAAAACTCTTCTCCTTCGTCGTTTTCTTCATCAGCCTCCACCCTTTTCTGCGGTGCCACTGCCTCAGTCACGTAAAGTTGTTTCGTTGCAGGAGAGTATACCCAGGAAAAGCTGTGTCTCAACACGCTTGCCTTGTGCTTCTGTTTCTCCATTGTGCGGTTTATCACTGCTGAGATAAACACCTGGAAACCAAGGAAACAAGAACCAACCCTAATAGTTTTATCCTCAAATTTTTTGACAATGCTGAGACAGTTTATATAATGAACCATGGTATGTGATTTTGTTTCAGATTAAAACTTTATATAATGATTTTTACTATTAATTTATTTGTTTTAAAATAAAGGCATTTAGTCACAAATACTTATCTCAAAATCAATTATGATAGAAATTATAACCTTCCAAAATCAATCACGTTCAAAATTGATTCTGCGCTCAAAAAAACACACTTACTTCTTGTTCTTCGTCAAAATCGCTCACTGGGTACTCATCCTCAAAACTTGAAGTTGAAAGGCGTGCACCAAAAGTTTGGCAACTGGAGAATACTTCCTTAAGAGTTGCAACAATGTATTTGCATATCTTGGGTTGGTTTGGTGGCTCCTCGTGGTAGAACACACCCATGTGGAAATTTATGCATCATTTTGTCAGATATGAGCATAGACATATATAAGGCACTATCAATTCTCTAGATTTGATGTTCGAATTGACCTGCTTCATTGATAGTGGCCCAGCAGCGTACTGGGAGCCCTAAAAGTTCTCTGTACTTTAAGGTAAAGACAAACATAAAAGGGCCTAAAGACATTTTAACTAATGGCAATAATATTCAATTTAGGATTCAAATGTTTATTTGACAAGGGTAAGTGATTTGGTTGGGAGATTTTTGTATGCACTAGGAATTTAGTATCATGTCAACAAGTAAGTATATGACATATGAAGTCTTTTTGGGCATATGAAGTCTTTTTGGGCGTATTATGGCTGTGGTACACATAGAAATGTCTCCACTTGGTAACTTTCAACAATTTGTTTATTTCTGAGCCTAGAGATAGTGCTTAATGAGTGTTACACTTTAAGTTAAAGTCATCGTTAATGGGACGTGCTACCGAATAAATACTGGTACTTGATAAATCCAATTGGATTGGTTATCCTCCAATTGAAGTTATATATCCGGAAAAAACCAGAAAGGGACAAGAGCTTCGTGACATGTTAGGCTAAATGACCCTATGGTATGCCTTGAAATTGGCTCACAGGGTATGATGATTTTGATCAGAAAAGGACTTCAAGGAAAATAAAGGAAAATTATGTGATGTTATTATATGCTGTAAAAAATGTGGTTTGTGCTGGGAAAAGGAAAAATTATGTCAAGAATTTGGTTCATTCCATTTAAACAATTAATTATGGATCAGATTCAGCCTAGTCCGAGTTGATGAACTTTAAAGCATGAATATGGGCCCAAGCGGATACAGATTCCCCCCTTTGATCGCTGGTTTTCTTCCACGAGTTTTTGCCGCAAGGAGTTAACTTTGTACCGATCAAATATTGGATACTCATGGGAGTATTCTAGAAGTTTTAAATAAAGTTTCACATTGACTAAATAGCAAAATAAAAATATTTTGTCTAACAATTATAGGATTAGTTCTTTACTTCGTCCACAAGTTTCACTTGATTCTACCTTATTTTTATAGATCACTTTCTGATAATTATGCTTAGAGTGCTTAATTGGTAGTTTCACCATTTAAATACTTCTTTACATTGTGTTACGTTTGACAAACATTAAACTAAAAGTGAGATAAGTAAAAAGTGTGTCTGGCAAAAATAAGATAATGACTAAGTCTAAGTCGTTATTATTCATCGAGAGAGATAATGACCAATCTTGAACACACCGATAAGTAATCCCCTTTTAAAATAGTAAATTCTATAATCAAAATAACATCAATCAGAAACTAAACCTATGTAAAAAATAACAAAATAGATTACACTTCAAGACCATATTTCCAATTCAACTAAAATTATATAGGTTTAAATTGTATATATTTTAAAATATAAGACTTAATTACATTCGTAGTTTGTTTTCTAAATGTTGAATTTGTGTTCTTGATCAGCAAAATTTCATGTATAACACGATGCTATTCAAGAAGTTAGAACAGCCACAATGGTTATTGAACAGTTTAGCCTAAGCAGCGTAAGTTGCAAACTAAACCCAAGTAGAAAAAAGTAAATGAATATGCTAGACTTAAGGACCATATTTAACTCCCGATGAACTAAAAGTACATAGATTTAAACTAGGGTAACATGACAAACTTTTGCTCGAATCCTAACCCATTTTGACGACATAGCAGGGGTGGTATAAATATAACAACATTTTCCTTTAGAGAATATAACTTAAATGAAACATGTAATCAGTTATTAATTAGCTCATGCTTGGTAGTATTTTAATCTTATTGAGTTGAGAAAACAAAGTGGGTGATATAACGACTACGACTACATGTGACATACATATACATTTTATTGTACATGTATAAATGTAAGTATGATGACGATGGATAGAAAGGAAGGGAAGTGGACAGAACAGTTTGATGAAGCATCAACACGGGAGGAACAAGAATGATACTGTGAGTAGGATTCCAAGTCCCACAGATACAACGAATAATGTTATCAGATTGCTTACAACAAAACAACTTCCTCATCAGTTAAAAGTCACCTTTGCTCAGTGTTTTAGACCCGATCTTGGTGGAAAATCCTTGGCACTGAGGTGAGTCTGTCAAAAACTGCATTTTGACCAAAACCAAGTCCTAAATGACCATTGGGAAAATTCTTTGTTCCCCAGTTCATTTCCTACACAAAAAAACATGTTGAAGAATAGTGGTATATTTGAGCTCTTGTGACGGCAGCTCTGGTTGATAACGTTACATTTGGTGTTTGGTTATAGGACTCATGAACTAGTAATACCAGAGACCCATGGAACGATCACCGGTGCAGAAGGGTGCGAATTTCGATACCATTCAGGATACTTATCCTTAAAATTCAGTCGAGGTTTCTCAGCCTGGATTCAAATAATACATTAGAGTACATTAGCAAGGTGAGGAGGGCAAATAAAGGATCAAAAGGAAATATTTTAAACCAGACAATATATGAAAACTCAATAGTATTTTCCTAAATCAGATAATAAAAGTATAGAAAGCTAGAATTGGGTAGAACTTACATATTTCAGCCAACATTCCTGATGTTTGTGCTGGTAAATATCTGGAGAATGACACCCAAACTCAGATGGGCAATAAACCCAGATATTGCATTTCTTTTCACCTTCTTTGGCATGTTTTGCATGATCCAAGCAAGCTTGACAGCAATCAGCTGCACTATCCTTGTGGTGTGTAAGACCCCATCTTACTGCAGAACCATCATAATCTGTATGAAGTTCAGCATGGCACTCGGGTGAAAGGGGCCTGCCAGGAAGAACCTCCTCCTCTGGAGAGAAAGTATACTTGGTAAGTCCAAAGAATTAATCTGTGCAAGAAATAAATATATATATGCACACCACCAGATTCTATCATGGAATGATGCGTTGTTAACTGATTCCTAAAAACCACTCAAGTGATGAATTTTCTACCAACCAATATTGCAGGCAATGCATGTTAAGGAAGACTACAATAGGATAAAAAGGATATTACGACTGATATTACCAAACTCCTCTGCACCCTCAGGTTTGTCATCATGTTCTTCATTGGCAACTTGAGCAGGTATCCAAAGGCCAATTTCTTCACAAAGCAAAGCCCAATCAGACTCCAAGGCTCTTACTAGTATACCTAGGAAGTTGAAATAATATTATGCACAGGGTGTCAAACATTTGTAAAACATCCATTACCAGTTTGCAAAGAATATAATCTTAAAAGTACCACACGGAAAACTCCTCAGTTACAGACGATAGAAAATCAATTTTCATACCAGCTTCTTCGTGAGGAATGCTTGAATTGGAAGTCCCCTTCACAAGAGCCAACTTGACCTCTTCCAGTTTTTCCTTGCGCCAATTCTCAACTACTTCTGTATTTATGAAAATGTAATATCACCAGAATGAGCATATATGAGTTGTGTTACAAACGAATTAGGAAGACGATTACAGATGGAGTGTTTGATCACCCCCGTCACATCCAGTGAGAAAAGGAAAAAAACAAGCATTATAAACCCAACGCAATCAAGACATCTTAAGCTCTTGATTTTCATCACAAACATTTTATGTGCCTGTACATTTTAACACCTTAATAGACAAACCAGTGATCTCTATCTCCCTCTATGATTCAGGATGACAAATGACATATTTAAAATCCAATTAAGTAGATGTTGCCAACTAAATAGAAACAAATGTTAAGTAGTTTCTCGGTCTATCATCTGTCTAAATGATTTAGTGCCCAAAATATATAAAAAAAAATAATAATTCAAACTATCTTCACTAATTTTGTTGTTTAATCAAGTAATATATTATAAGCATTTTAGACTTTTAACTTGAGTAACTGAAAACTGAATCAATGTCCGTACTTCTTACTCAATATAAAAATTGCTCAGTTACAATTCCATGTTACATAGAGAGGGAGACAGACAGTGAGAGAGAGAGAGAGAAAGAAGACAAAGAAGAGAGATATCAATTAAGACAGTCACTCTTATCCCCTTCTATAACTTTCTACTGGATAGATTTATCCTAAAATGAAGAAAAAAACTATCCTTGTACTGAAAGTTTCTAGAATATTGGACTTATTTACAAAATCTTAAATTTATTAAAAAAAAAATTGATACATGAGTAACATGCGTCAAAATTAATGATACAATAACAAAATATATAAAACAATAAACATTTAATCATATTCTTATTGTTGCTTAAATTTTAGAAAGATTGACACAAACACTATATACTTTATGACTGATCAGTGGGACTAGTATAAATCATATTCAAATTGAAGGAAGAAAACACGAGAGAGATCTTCACCAATGAGCCACGAGCCAATAATGCATGGAACTTGACATCACCTTCAATCAAAACCTTAATACTAGTTTGTGGGTCTTTTTTATTTATGTTACTCAACTTGTCCATTTCTACACAATGCAAGACTTCAACTCATATTTCAACTCCAACAATCTACCCCTCAACTCTGATATTGTACTCATTTGAGTCAGTTATCAAGACAAATTGACTCTGGACCACTTGTTAGGCAATTTCAGAGAGAACAGGAGCCAACACAATAAAAGAATTTAATATCAACTTCAATCCAAAACTTAATGTTATAAGTTTGTTAGTTTTTCTTGCTTATATGTTACTCAATTTGCCAAGTTTTACATAATGTGAGATTTCAACTTATACTTGAATTCCAACATGATGAAGGAGTGTTAAGTCTCACATCACTATAAAGAGATCTCCCAACTAAAACTAAATAAGGAATTTTTTCATGTTCCTTCCTTTTCGTATCTAAAGTTATAATAGAATCTCCATTCTCATAGATTACCACAATTATAACTTAGCATAGGACTTTCTATTGAAAAGAGGGATCTCATTATTTATTGCAAAAGAGGGGTGCATGAGGCGGACTGATCAAGGTTAACAGGAGAAAAAACAAGAACTTAAATGCAATTCCTTAGTTTTCATACAACTCTTAGCATAAAAAGTGAGATAGAGCTATAAGACCAGTAGTTGGTGCAATTTTGTCGTAATAACGAAGTAAACACAAGAGACTAGCAATTGATTGCAAAAACTAAAAAGTTCAGTAAGGAGATTGAAAACGCAATTTCATAACTGAAAAGCCAAAAGCCAGTTGTAGTAAGACACGCCTCAGGCAGCAAGAAATTAGAGTGCAAATCATATCCCATGTCAGCTTAGCAAGAATGTAAACACAATACTTAATAACAAGTGTTATCAAATTCAATACGAAAAATGCATTATGCTCAACAACGTTTATACCTACAGATGTAGTATAAATAGGATTCGTATCCACAAAATTTACAAGCATACACTCACCTCGTTCCTTGGCAATATCTGCGCTACTGGAATTCAAGCCCCTTAGTCTCTGCAAGATCTCATCAATTATGTTCTGTTTCAAATGCTGGGGCAACTCAAACGCCACAGTTTCACTCGAAGACTCCCCCTCTAAAGCCTTCACCTTTTTGCACAACGATTTCACAACGTTAACTTCAGCTAGCTTAAACCGGAAGCAGATAAAGGGTTCACACTTCTTACCCACTTAATTAGCTCCACGGGTTTAAATTCCCTGCGGATTTGCATTGACTCTTCCATTTTCCGAATCTGATCTGGATTATACAAAGCAACTGCAAAACGACACAAAAATCAAAACCCATGCAGCAACCGTTTCCACTATTATTAAAAGAAAGAAAAATCGAAGCAAGTAACTTACCGTTGCGGGAAACGTTACCGGAATAGATATAAAGAGAAGCATAAAGAGAGCGAAGAACGTAGAGAGCAACGGCAATGTTGAAGAAGCACACTAAGAGAGTGGTTTTCTTGTAGGAAAAGACCCACTTCCCTCTCGCCATATTCCTCTCTCCCTCTCTTCTTCATCCCACCATTGCAAACTTCCTCCTTTTTATGGGGAAAAGCCTGCTCCAACTACTTTAATCTGAGATCGAAGAATCGAAGAAAACCTCAAGTCACAAGCTTGCGCCACCAATTAGCGATTTGCTTTGTTGAATTTTATTTTAAAAATTCTGGTATTTTGGGTTCTGCAGTTTTGGGTGGTGATCTCTCTGATGCCTAAGGTGGAGTGTGTGGAGACATGGAAGGAACCCTGTTTGGTTGCAAATGCTATAATACACTTTTTCTCTGAGGTGGTTGGATGAGTTAGGAATTAGACGGAACACCTAATCATTTCGGTTTTTCCGCGATTTTTGATGGTGGTCATGCTAAACTACGCACAACATTTTTTTACTAACGTGCGCCTTCTTTTCAAATCAAATTCTTTTTTCCTACATAATACTTTTTTAAGGAAAATTTATTTCTTTCATATTTATCACTTTTAAAATTTCGAAGATAATATATTTCTTTTTCAGTTACTTTACTTCTATTTTTATTATGTATTCAATTTTTTTTGAAAAAGAAATTAAAAACTTTAATAAATAATTTATTAGTTAAAGTGAAAAAGCTTGTTATATAGGAACAGAGACTTTGTATTTAAGTTCTTGAAGTATAACTCCATCTCATTTCAGACGTGTAAAATTCAGTGTAACTAAATGTAATGATTTATTTTTTTAAGTTTGATTGAAGTTTTTTTTCTTTGGAAAAAAATCAATAAATTTGATATTTTTTTTAGTTTTAGTAAAAATTTAATCTAATTTTTTTTATTTTTACTCTTTTTATATTTTTGTACCTAATAATAAATATATACTGTAAACTAATTACTCTCTACTTCTTTTCAGTATTATTTAAGGTTTTCCTTTTAGAAAAACATATAATATTTTTTAACTTTTAATAAAATATTTATATTAATTTTTTATTGTGCAGGGGGTAAATTAATTAAATATAAATATAAATAATAATTAATAATAAATATTATCTTGAATTTTAAAAATAAAAAAAATAGAAACAAAAATCTTTCAAAATTACTTAAAAAATATAATGAGTATTGAATTAATAGTAATCTGTGTAATTATATCGGTTTAAAAAATGCCCATAAATGATTGATTACTGAGAAAAAAAATAATAATGATGGAATTCAATATTTTAAATTGTACTCTTTTAGTTCTCCTATCTTGCTAAGCATCGCGGAAAGTCACAACCCAATGAATAAAAAGTTTATAACACACAATTTATTCGGTTTTGCCACAAAATTACTTTTATTAATAATTACAGTAGAAAATTATTTATTCTCCGACAAAAAGAAATAAACTTTACCGAATAATAAACAGAAGGAAACAAAAATGATATTGTTTGATTTCACAAACAAAATATCAATATAATCAGTAAATAATAAATAATATCAAACAAACTATAATTCATCAAATAATATCCATAAAAATCACAATAAAATATCAAATACACGTCTAAAAGTAATTTATAACAAAAATGAAAGAAAAAAAAACTGGTATTTCCGACAAACTTTTCTATCAATAAATAGGCTAATAATCCCTTTTCCTCATATGTTTTGTTTTAAATTTGTAAAATTATATAGAAATTTCTTTATTGTTCTGTTTAGTCTTTAGCTTATTTTAACTTTGATCTATGTGTAACAATTTAGAAAATTTCTTATCTGAATAGAAATGGTAAAAGTAAAATGAACATTTTGATTATTGTATTATAAAATTAAAAACGTGTATTTATAAAAAAAACAAATAGTCAAGACTCATTTCTTCTCAAATCATCATCTTTCCAAAACCCTTAACTCTCTTTGTTCTCTGGCTTCTCTCTGCGTCTCTGCTTCCGTACCTCATCAATTTCTCAAGCGAAACTCACAGTTGGACTCATATGGTATCTAACACCTGTGATATCTAACTCTATATGAGTCTACTGTAAGTGTCTTACAAAATATATATATATATATATATATATATATATATATATATATATATATATATAAAGTATGTAACATGAATTAACTTATTTTGTCAATAAAGTGTGTCAATATATACACGAATCATAAAAACATCATTGGAATATTATCAAGTACATTTTAAGATATCTTAGAAACACAATGTATTATGAGCTTCATTGTAAAAATAACAAGAATATATTATCTTTTCACTAAGCTTTTTATTGCCTTTAACTGTTTTAAAAATATATTCTTACGATTTTAGTGTTATTTTTCTTGTTGTCAATCTTACCAAACACTTAAAATCAAAACATTTTAAATTGTGAAGAGATGTAATAAAATTTGATGCTCTTACATCTTCCAATTACTTTTCTAGTTCATAATCTTCTCACCAAAATTATATTGGTTTCTTTTTTCCTTAATTCAAACATAAATTTAAGGAGAGATATTAACAATATTAAGTAATTACTTTATTTTTAATTTTTTTTATGGGCGTGCATACATTTACATCCATGTATAGTAGCCTATATATTTCATAGACTCTCGTTGTGTTTGTAAGGTTTTTCAATCGTGGTAAACATGTTTATGTTATATTTTTACAAATACGAAAATCATATACTTAATTATCAAAAGAAATTATTGTAACTTTAATCACGAATCTACAATTTTTTAGAAAAGAAAAAGAATTAAAAGAAAATCATGCATCTACAGTAACTACTACTTTATTGAGAATGTGACAAAAAAAAATGTAAAATATTGTTAATTTAGTGATAAATAATAAAAAAAAAGCCTAGACCTTGGTAGCATTGGAATGAATGAAAAATGCAATGTTGGAGGATAAGGACAGCCATCATCAAATCTGCTTGTATTTATCTTCGAGCTTCCTCATCTCCTACGCCTAATGCTCTCATCAAATCCAAAGCACATATATAAAATAATTAGTACTCAATTATTTTATGGGTTGAGGTAAGATGGGACAAGCAAGGTGGAGAGTATTGGAACCCATATTTTAATATAATTTTTAAATTAAAACATTTATGTATTGTCAATTAAAAGTTATTATAATCTATAAATCTATGCGAGTATTATTCAAGAAATTTAAAACATTTTAATCAATAATAAATAATATATGCCAAAATGAATACATTGAGTTATGTTTCGAAATGAGATTAATTGAATTTAAAGACGAGAATAAATTCATTAGATGTAGATTAGATTGCTGAATCATACATATATATTTTAAATAATTTATGAAATAAAATAGTTGTTGTTGAATCTTCTTTTACCGATTCTAACATGCTGATTACATTGAATAATTGAGTCTAAACGCTGTTGTGAAGTGTAGGTGGTAAGCAATCCGAATCCTTCTAAAACGTGTTCACACAAATATTGTATTATTGTTTTCGTAATTAGAATGATTTTCTTAAAGCATTTATAATTAAAAATGTTTTTTTTTATTGAAACACTGTTAGAGACTTTTTTAGATGAGGTTAAAAGGTGTTTCTATTTATAGAGAGATTAACATATATTATTTTAATATTTTAATATTAAACTTAGTGAGTAAAGACAAATTTAAATAATAATAATAATGGTGTTGATAATATCTGTCGTGAAGGTTTCTGACTTTTTGGGTGAATTCTAAATCCCATTTTCTATGCCACGAGTTATGGACAAGGCTACAGACCTAATATGAAAAGTGGGGGAAGCAATTACCAATAGAAAATGTTCTTCATCTGTGTTGCGATCTTTGAAGGAGGAGCGTGAGCTCAAAACACAACACAACCTGCTTCTGCTTCGGTCTTTCCAAGTTCCAACGACGGTTTTTTTTTTTTTTCGCGCCAGATTGTCGGAAACTAAGAGAAAGCTCGAATTGCGCCTGGCTGTCTTCTTCTCTGGTAAACCTTTTCTGTTTGTTCTTTGATCTTGTGCAAATTTTGGAATTGTGTTTCTTGTTAGTTAGTTCTCTGGAAATTGAATGTTCGGAGCTCTGTTGCTTTTGCCATGGCAGGATTAAGAAGAAGAAGAAGAAGAAGAAGAATGTGGGGATTTGGTGGTAGATATTACTGGGGGAGAAAGGTGGCTTCTGAGAAAGCTGAGGGGATAGTTGTGGTGTTTGCATGGATGTCAAGCGAGGAGAAGCACTTGATGAAATACGTGGACCTTTACTCCTCTGTGGGATGGAATTCACTCGTTTGCCATGCTCAATTTCTGAATATGTGAGTTCTAAACTTAATTCGCTATTGGATGCCCCTAAATTATGTTATATGCTAATCATCGTTCTAGTCACAAACATTCATATATGATCAGGGTTGTTAGAAGACAGGATTTGATTCCTATAGTATGTGGTGATAGCTTTTCTATCAACATTTGTTATCCTTGTGTAAATGTTTTGTCACAATTTCAACTGTTACTCCACACTTATAGCCTCTAAAATGTACTTTAAAGAAGTCAAATCTAAGAAGGAAGGTTTTGCCACGATCAAACTCACCTATTTCTTGTTCAATTGCGTGAAGTAATGGATATGAATTCCACCCTTTAAAATATTTCCCCACTTAGTAAGAAAACCACTCGTGAATGACTAATATACTGTAGTCTTGCTGTCTTAGCATAGATGGGATTAGGGTCTAAAGATCAATGACGGCAAGAGGATACATAGTGCAAAGGGTATCGGCGAGGTAGCAACAACTCCAAAACTAAAGGGTAAAGCGGGAATTGGCACTACTAAAACCTTATTGTACAATAATGGGGGTGCTAAGTAAGCATTTCAAGACAAATGTTTTCAAAGCAGAAGAGGAATGAGATATTCCCAGTAAGCATTACTGGTGTGAACTATTATTACCTGGCCGTAAGGTTTACTGGTGTAGTTGAACCTTCAAGCCTGATCAACATTTATGATTTAGAAAAACATAACGTGGGGGTGCGGGGGTTCCTTCCGTTCAGTGTAGCGGTGCTTTTTGGTTGCTGATGGGACCACCAAATGTAATGAGCTAGAGTGATGCCTTGTCCTTAGAGCTCCCAAATAGACAAAACTACCTGTTAAAATGTCACAATAATCTTGGTTGTATATTTGAATGTTGTCTTTAATAGTTAACCTTGCCTTGGCTTGATCAATATGGTTGTCCTGACCAATTTAGGTGAAGTTTCTCTCAATTTTGTGGAAACAATTTTCCATGTACATTTTATGAATTAAAGCAGTTTGGATGGAAGGGGTTTTTATTGCAATTGTTGAATGTTTGAGTGAGCTGATTGTTATGCTAAAACCTCAGCTTTTGTTTGACAAATCACATAGTCAAAGTTGTAGCTGTTTATTTGCATTTTAGTTGTTTTTCTTTTTTATTGGGTGTGTGCAAACTTTGTTTCAATTTTTTCTTTTATTATTGAAAATGTTGGTTAATCTTCCAACATTTAAATCTCTTCTTTAATGGCTTTACTAGGAAGTTATTTTACTTAAAGTCAAAGGTTTAGTTGTTATGTAAAATGATCTGCAGCTGCCTTGCGATTTTATTAATTTCCATGAGAGATGGGGTCACTGATACTTTGGTTCTTTGCACCTCTCAATCTGAATGTATACTAAAAGATGATTATAATATTGCTATTATTTGCAGGTTCTTCCCTGAGAAAGCCACAATTCTTGCTGTTGATATTCTAAATGAACTTGTTGAGGTAAGTTTTACTGTAGTCCTCTTTTTTCTGGTCAGTCAGCATGAATTTAAGTTAGCTGAAAGGTTCCTTTTTAATTTATTCTAAAGTGGTTTACATTTTGATGATCTTGATTAAGATTTGCAACAAAGTGAGTCTGGATGAGATAGAAAGCATTATTGTAACATGTTTTGTCCTTTTATATCTCATTGTGTACAACCTTTGTAAAGGAGTCTGAAATTAAGTTTATATTCTTTTAATTTTAAACTACTGTTGAATTTGTAATATTTTTTAATTTAGTCAAAAGTCAATCCGTGGTTTCAAGCTTAAAAATACTGCATTTTATTCAACATGCAGGTGCTAAAAATCAGGCAATGCCCCATTGTTTTTGCATCCTTTTCAGGCGGTGCAAAAGCTTGTATGTACAAGATTCTTCAGGTATTCTATTCTAGACTGATTTTTATGTTTTGACCATCATGCTATACAATCTTTTAGTTCTATCATCTCATGACTGTGGTTTTCTGTCATCCAGATAATTGGTGGCAGCTCTGAAGCTCATAATATGGTATGTTTCCTTCCATTTGCAGCTCAGAAGATGGTTGAGTTACATAGACTGTATAATTGATAAACTCATCACTGTCTTAAATTTTTCAAAACATTTTAATGCGTGAAATGATATTGAATCCAACCCTGCATTCTATGTTCCATGATGTAATTGATCATATATTCCCTTTTACCAAGTATTTTGGTCAAGTTCTTGCAACTTTGACTTATGTATTGTGGACGGTATTTGTCATTATAATTCTCCTGTTCACCCACCCACAAATAAATAGATGTTCACTAATAGATTTTTTTTTTTTATCTTTACTTTTTTCACCACTTCTAAACTATTTTCATATCGCAGGATGACTACCAGCTCGTTAGGGAGTGTATTTCTGGCTATATTTATGATTCCAGTCCAGTTGATTTTACCAGTGACTTGGGTGTTCGATTTCTTCTTCACCCAACTATTTTAAAAGTCTCCCATCCACCAAGATTTGCTTCGTGGGTTGCAAATGGCATAGCATCTGGTCTTGATTCCCTTTTCCTCAGTAGATTTGAATCACAGCGTGCAGAATATTGGCGGACACTTTACTCCACCATTGTAAGTAGCTAAGAATCGGTAAACAAATTTACTTTTTTCTTTTTCTTTTCTCAGGTCTCTCGAGTTATCTGCTTATCAAATAGTTATGTTGCAGAATATGCAGGTCCCGTATCTCATTTTATGTTCAGAAAATGATGATCTTGCTCCTTTTCAAGTCATTTCAAATTTTTTTCAAAGACTAAAGGACCTTGGTGGGGATGTAAAACTGTTAAAATGGAGTGCCTCTCCTCATGTAGGTCAGTATTTAGACTAATTTTTGGCATACTGGTATATGAATGAATTTTTAAGTTTATTCTTGACAAACATATGGTGTTGGACTGAAGAAATAAACAGAGTTATGAAATAGAAATAATTCAGCTTTTGGCCAAACTTGAGTACAGACGTCAACAAACTGAGGGTTTCTCCTAACAAAAGTTTCTTCGTTCAAACCACTAGAGTTACCAATCTGATGCCTAAATTCCCTGTAGTCTGTCACTGCCTATATATCACTCTACACTTGTCTGATGTGAACAGCTTGTAACATCATGTTGGCACTTAACGGTTGAAGTTAGGAGCAGTATTGTGTCATTATAATATGTTATAGAAAATAAGTTATCCTACTTTAGATGTTCTGTATAAGAATTGAAAACTGCCTTGAACAACAATTATTCATAAAAAATAACTGATGGTAGTTATCTATCAGGGTATATTTGGTAGCAGGGCATGTAAATTACCCAGGTGTTGTTATATGCATTTTGTAGAGAGAGGATACTCTCTATTGGAGATTTTGTCTCTGGGATAGCAAGTTTGTTGCTGTATTGTATGTGATTTGTGTTCTACATTATATTTTATTGGTTTATCGATTAGTGTTTTATCATTTTAGTCCAACCTTCAATACAAGTGAAAACTGAGATCTGTTGAGATTATTGAGTTGATGATTTCATAATGGTTAGAGTCTCTGATCATATAGGTTAGCAACAATAGGCAGAGTGTGAAATGATGTGGTGCAACTGAATAAGAGGGTGGGATACATGGGAGAGAGGCTTCTCTGTGGGATGTTGAGGCTGTTTAGGAAGAGGGTATTGGAAGAATTAAGAGTTCCAATCATAAGGATGGAACAATAGATCAAGGGGCAGATTTGAATCTCCACGGTTTGGAAGAGTACCGTATGACAGTTGATAAAGTGGAACTGACAGGTCAAGTATGGCACGATCAACCATACACTGGTTCAATTTGTGAAGAAATTTTCACTTGGGAAGTTGAGAGAAATAAAAAAGGGTCTGATAATCCATATGAGAAATTAACAAAGTTGAATGTAGAGAGGAGTATATTGAGAAATAGGCTGCTTGGGAAGCAATATTTGGGTTACCATTTCATGAGAAGACTTTAACCAAATATTGAGTGCAGGATCCATACTTTTAACGTTACGTCCTGCCTTCATGCATGCAATTGGATGGAGATATTGAAACAGAAATGGCCAAAATTCATCATGAGACTAGCAGTTAGTTGCAGTCTAAATTGGCAGCAAGACATTATTGCATCACCTTCAAAGTAAGGAACAGGGTGGCAAAATTAGGATCAAATTTCTGTAACTGTTGCAGCTGAGCCGAATAGCAGTGGGAGTGGGAGAAATGTCTTCGAGTCTGGTTTAGTGGCTTTAGATTTATGCACAAAACAGTGACCTTACTTCCTCTTCCATGTCAACAGTTAGGAAGAATGAAATAGATCAAGGTATTTTGCGGAAAAAAGTAAGGAGCTGCAACATTTAACATATGGGGAACTTACAGAGAGAAAAACCAAAGGTTTATGTTTCCAATATGGAGGAGAGAAATTCGGTCTTTTACACCTATGAGAGGGAAAACAGTTAACCTTGGTGCTTTTTGGAGACACTGAAGCACCAAATGAAGGAGAAGTAATGTTATTAAAGTGGAGGAAGAAGCTCTTCCCTACTCTCAGCCTTGGGGGCAAGGCAAGGTTGATTTTTCGCTGGCACTGGTTATGGGAACTAATAGTAACTGTCATGAGCAGCTGTGTACTTTTGGATAAAAGTGTACTGTTAACTGTGACGTTGACAATTATGGGTAGTAGTTAGGACCATTAATGTATTGTTTGCATGTGATAAAAAATAAAATAGCATCCTGCATCCATTTGCTATTCTGTATTGTTAGGACTAGAAATTGCTTTGATTCTAGAAAATAACTGATGGCAGTTATACATTAGGGTTCTTAATTAGGCAGAAGGTGTGTTATTTGTAGTTTGTGGGCGGAGAATGTTCTCTGTTGGATACATTTTGTCTTGGGAACTACAGGTATAGTAGTTTTATCGGTTTATCAATTGGTGTTCTTTAGCTGTCACACGACTCACACCATAAATATAACTGTCCAATCCAAAATTAATGTAACACTAACTTCCTCCCAATCATTTTATAATTCAGAATTATAATGGTCTAATTCATCACTTGGCCTTTCAAATACCTTGTAGCTCCTATTGTGATATTGTACTTCAAGATGTAACTGCTTATTATATCAAATCGTTGTTAATGCTAGTTCCATGGTCAACATGATGACTATTCATAATGGTGTAAACCATGGGTACATGCCTTCTGTATCAAGCAATTTGGTGTAAACATTTTGCATGCTTTCTGCTGCACTGCATGCAGCTAGCTGATCCGTTATTTATTTTTAGTTTTTTGACTGCGTTTTATTCATTTAGATGAAACAGCATTCATTTATGTGCAGTCTTTGAAAAGTTGGTAAATTTTTTAACCTTAAAGATGAGAACTGCATTTTACATTCCAACACGAGTTTGCAGGGCTAGGTTGCACCCGAAGTTCCAATCACTTGAGTCTGCAAACTTAAACTATAAATGAGTTTGTTTCCCATATTAAAACTGACAGAGACAATTAGTTTTGCTAAATGTGTATACAAAAGGAAAGAATTGGTAATTCTTCGTGGTATTTATGTAAAATTGAAATCATGATTGCAACCTACTAATTTTTAGTGCAGTGCCAGTTTCCGGGTAAAATTTAAAATGGGTTTGTAGAGTAGGGATGAAAGTATTGAACTTGAATTGAATGTCACAGGTCATCTTCGGCATCATCCAATTGATTACAAGGCTTCTATCATTGAGATCCTTGGCAAGGCAGTCGCAACTTATCGTTACAAAAACAGTAGACAAGTTGAAGATGAGAAACTGGGTATAGAAGGAGCAAAAGATGAGATAACAGATCCGTTCTCAGAATCGAGGAAAGCAGCGACAACCTCAACTAGTTTCCAAGGTTTTGCTCTTGCTCCAAGTGATAGTTTGTCTTCTAGTTCAACGGAGTATTACGTGGGCAAAGATATTGGCACCATAGCAGATGAACGCAAGGGAGAGTATATTCATCTTCCTAGCCGTCCGAGCATCAATGCACATGGGCTTCTTAGCCAAATATTGTTTGATGTTTGTGTGCCTAAGAATGTTGAGGATTGGGATATCAGGTCAAATTCGAAGAATGCTTTATCAGCAGGTACAAGGAAGCACATTCCGTTTAATCCTATAAAATGCATGCGGCGTTCAAGGTTGTAAGACTGTTGACTGACAAATCCTCAGGTGGAGTTTTCTTCAAGGTTCAAATTTTTCGGGAGATGTAATGGGCACAAAAGTGTAATCCTGTATTACCTGAAATAAGAACCAAAAGGACTAACGGTGGACTTAAGTAATGTGATTAAGCAGCCTGTGTAAATTGTACAGCTACTTCAACGGAGAAAAAAATGGTTCGACAGAGAATATAGTGGGAACTGTAATTGTAACCTCAAATTCTGTTTATAAAGTAAGTAGTCCTAATCACTACTTCTGAGTTCGTTAAGAATCAAGGTTGTTTGACGTGTTGAATAAATGGAATGCTACTCGATCTCTTTGTGTATCAATAAGTTTTGTCATGTATTGCTGTGTATTAATGTCCATCATTCTTCTTCTACAATCCTCATCCTACCTCTTTATAGTACTATGGACTGCTTGGATCATTCAGTGATTGCAAAATTCAGAAGTAAGACAATAATATAAATTGAGAGATTTGTTTAGGTTTATAGTATATGCTAGTTTGAATAAAAAATGATTTGAAGCTCCAACATTTAATAAACTAAAAATCATGCAAATACATCATACTAATTTTTGGTTGACAATACAAGAAATATCTAAAAGTTAATTTTGATTAGCAACTACTACAATATAAGATTTCTATAATTTAAGCAATTTCTATAACCTACTTTGAGTTGTCTCTCTATCATTGGTCCAAGAAACTTCATCTCTTCTAATTGAGTGGTTTTATTTTGTCTTCACCAATTTTTCCATCTTTAACATTTTTTCCTTATGTTGTAGTGTTATAATATAATAAATCTTTCAACCTTTTTTTTCAATTTTTTTTTCTATTATTCTTTTTATTAATGTTGTTGGCATGCCAACACCTTGTTGACCATATTTCCATTTAAGCCGACTTTCAAAAGTATCTATGCATGTTTATGAGGGAATTTGCGACTAATATCTTGATAATACAAGATATGCTTTACTCGTTATGTTGTTATCAGAGTTTCCACTTTTACTCCTTTACACATCTTTTATTTAACACTCGTTAAAATTGGACACATGAATAAGGAGCCTTTTCAGTCAATATTTTAGTTGCATTCATGATTTGTGTCATAATTATTGTTTCACACCAAGGTGGTTGTAATAATCTTCAACTTTTTCCACAATACTTTTTCACATTGATTCACTTCTACAATCTCATCAATTGATTCATGTTTCACATAAAAAGAAAACATCTTTTTTTTGCACCATTTAATTCATTGATTTTTGTCCACTAGGACTGATGTTGATGAACCTAGAGATCCAATACTTACATTGGATACGGACTTCGGTGCATATAGGTGATTATTGGAACATAATTTCCTTCCTTATTATCCATGTTCTACCCCGTTATATCATCGTCTTTTTAAGGTAAGTATTTATTCTTAACTCTTTCATTAATGGTAATTACAAGATGTAAATTTTGTCTTTAAAGAGTTGACTTCTTGTGTGTGGAGACTCTTATGATAGGGACATTAATCTGGTCTGTGTTTTAATACTTATTCAACTGACATTTATTCTTTGTCATAATGGTTCACATAAATTGTCTGCATCACCCTATCATGTGAAATTCAACAAATTAAAAGCTTGACTTAGGCAAGTCAGAGAAAACAGAAGGTGTTGAAAAGCGCAGGGAATTCTTCAAGGGTTGAATCGGAACAATGAAGATATTGGTGACCGGTGCATCCGGTTTCCTCGGGGGAAGACTCTGCGACGCGCTGCTCCGGCAAGGTTACTCCGTGAGGGTTCTCGTTAGGTCCACCAGCGATATCTCATCTCTTTCTCCGCATATCGAAATCTTCTACGGCGACATCACCAACTACGCCTCTCTCCTCGCCGCTTGCTCCTCCTGCACCATCGTCTTCCACCTCGCCGCCCTCGTCGAACCCTGGCTTCCCGATCCCTCCAAATTCTTCTCTGTACGTTCCCCCAACTCTCGCTCCTCTATCACCGAACCGCAATTCTCAATCGCTTTCCTCATTTTCATTAGGTCAACGTTGGAGGATTGAAAAACGTGTTGGCGGCGGTGACGGAGACTCGCACGGTGGAGAAACTCCTGTATACGTCGTCGTTTTTCGCCCTGGGACCTACGGACGGAGGCGTCGCGGACGAGAATCAAGTGCATTTCAAAATCCTCTAGATGCCGTGTTTTGTGCATTTGTTTATGGCCTTTTGATACTCTGAAGTCCGATTCTGATTCCAACTGCAATTGCAGGTCCATCACGAAAAATATTTCTGTACGGAATACGAAAAATCAAAGGTCGCTGCGGACAAGCTTGCGGTGCAAGCTGCGTCGGAGGGGGTGCCAATAGTGCTACTGTATCCTGGAGTAATCTATGGGCCTGGCAAGGTCACTGCAGGAAACGTTCTTGCAGGAATGGTATATGATTAAATGACTAGTTATATGCATTTAAATGAAATTCATAATGTTTAATGTTTGGGTTTGTTTGATTTGATTATAGATAGTAGAACGCTTTAGTGGCCGATTGCCTGGTTATGTAGGATATGGAAGTGATAGATTTTCTTTCAGTCATGTTGAGGATGTGGTGGAGGGACACATTTCGGCAATGAAGAAAGGAAAAGTTGGTAATAGGTATCTACTAACAGGGGAAAATGCATCCTTCAACCATGTTTTTGATATGGCTGCTGTGATTACTGATACTAGAAAACCAGTGTTTAACATCCCTCTGTGGGTGATTGACCTATATGGGTGGCTCTCAGTTTTATTCTCTAGAATCACAGGAAAGCTACCTTTCATCAGTCCACCGGTCAGTTCTCTCTTCTCTTTCAAAAACATTGATTTCCAAGGGTTTTTAGTTTTTCAATTCTGTTTTATAATTATCTTATTTTGAAAATCCAGACCCTAGTTAATATATATTTTTTTTTTCTAACTATATCCTTGTTTAAAATAAGGAAATAAGGAAAATTGATGCTGGGTTGTGATTATTGTTTTTAGTTGGAAAAATTGTAATTTTATTTTGAATAGAAGTAAAGATTGAATAAAGATACTCTATTCAAATAATAGGTTGAATTTACTCAATGAATCCAACATTCAAAATCAAACTAATTAAAGTGGTTTATCATTGGAGCAGTCGGTACATGTTCTAAGACATCGGTGGGAGTATTCTTGCGACAAGGCTAAAAGTGAGCTAGACTATAGGCCAAGAAGCTTGAAAGAAGGACTTGGGGAGATATTACTCTGGTTGAAGAACTCGAACTTGATAAAATATTAGCTAATATTTTTGCACTTTTTTAAATATATACATATGGTTCTATATTTATGCCAATGTTACAATGTCTGTAATCCTTTTTTTAGTTTTGTTGTCCTTTGTAGTTATTTAATCATCTAATGGTGGAGGCTATTGGAGTTTTTTTTCACCAATAGTGCATCAATGAGTTAGTAAATTAACTTCATCGTATTTTAGGGTTTTGAAGTATTGTTAAAATGAATGGAAATACTATAGAAATATAAACACAAGTATGGTTCTGTGTTCTCTGTGTAAACATATAAGTACAATTATTATTACTTGAAATTAAAGGTAAAGGGGTAACTGAATGGAGTGTGTAGATGATACTTTCCGGGAAAGAAAGTTTTGCTCTGGTAATCAAGAGTATGTTAAAAATGTTTGAGAGGTTATGTGAGGACTTGAAAGATATTTTTTGTAAGATTTTTTTTGGTGCTATTAGTTTATTGTTTACCATATTATGGAAAGATTATGAGGATTTATTAGACTTCAAGTTTGGAACTTTACTGTGGTACCCAAGAAGGATACACAAATACACTAATTCTTTACTAACCTTAAAAAAAGTGGAAATTAAATTTTTTAGGGTAATGCTACTAAAATATTATTTTTAGAGTTTTTATAACAAATATTCATGTTTTAAATACTTGAAAAGTTCAATCTTATTCAACTGACACTGTAAAGTTCATTCCAAAAAGGTGTAATTATTTTTAAGATTCTAGAATCTTTAAGACTATACTTTCAATTTAAGTATAAATGTACATGTCTATATGAGCTTTGAATACCTTTTTTTTTTTTTTTTTTTTTAAATTAGACAAGTAATAGAGAACTTTTTGAATTTTTTTTTACTGGAAGTCAATGTCATGCCTGGCCACTGTTATAGTTAATTCACTACTGATGAAATATTTAGATTCTACCTATATTTCATTCTGATTTTTCTTCTTCTTAGTAGTTAGAAGAAGTAAGATTTTAAGCTCCAATGATTTCTGATAAATTAAATTATTTTAATAATTAAATGCTTGATATTTTTTTATTTGAAAAGTTTACTTAAAAGATATTAAAGATAATTACTTTCATTTATATATATACATATGTATATATTTAAGATAATGATAATTTTTTATAGACATTTTATAATTTTTATATAATATTATACTTCCTTTCCTTATTTATTAGAATGTATTTTTTTTTATCAATACATAGTAATAATGATAAAAGAGTTTTAAAAATCATAAATAATAAGAATAAATATGGTACATTGATATTTTCTAAATATATAAATAAAGTTAAATTAAACTAATTTGGTTTATTGGTTTGTTGTATTGATAAAATAAACTAACATTTTTAAAAGAAAAAAATGTCAAAAAATATATTTTTTTGGATAATATTCTCAATCATCCAACTTTTTTCCCATAAAAACAATTTATATTAAAGAAAAAACATCTTTTTCAAACATATGACCAACCATAATGTTGAAGACAATCATTGCATCAACAAAAATATAATGGTAATCCAACATAGAATCTTTGGAAAATAGATTCAACACTTGTGCTGTTTAGTTATAGATTGAAATTGGAGAATGAAGTTGCAGCTCAATACATTATTTTCACCTAAACAGTTGATCTAGGGAAAGAGTCATTAGTAAACTGTCAAATAAAAATCTCAAATACTTTATACTTAAACATACTAATTTAAAAGTTAGTGATTTTAATTCAAAATAACTCCAGAGAACCATTTTATGGCTAATAAAAGATAGGAAATTATAGTGGTGAATGACAAAAATGACTTTACTATTGGTATGATTCAAAACTTTAAATTTACATAGAATGCAGATAAGATAACCATTTGATATAGTAATTTATTCCATATTCAAAGTAATTTCACCACAATTTGAATCCTAAATTATCTTGTTAAGGGACACAAATGGTTACAGTTTTTAGTAATTACTATAGTTTAATTTTCAATTTCTGTATATTTATTTGAATTTTATATTTTATAACTAAATATTTTTAAAATACATAGGTCTAATCTTTAATTGGATAAAAACATTTAAAATTAAAATTAAATTAAAATGATGACAATTTCAAAATTTAAGAACTAAAATCTACAGAAAAAAATAAAAGATTAAAAAGGTGAATAAATAAATAAAAATAATAATAAAATTTTATTTTATTCAATCTATAATAATTAATAATTGGACTTCTTTTTTGTAAGTGTTTTTTTTTATCAATACAACCAATTTTATTAATTTTATGATCCATAATAAACTATCAAAATAACAGTAATTATCTTGATGAAAAATTATAAATATTTCTATTATATAGGTATAACATTATAAATATTAATAAAAATTTGTTTTTATAATTTTTTTATAATTTCAATAATTAATTTTTATTATATTTTTATTATCACAAAAAATCAACAGAAAAGCATGTAACATTTAAACTATTAACGGCAGGAATGATGAACCTAGCAATGAGAGTATGCTAATATCGAAAATTTGTTTTACAAATAAATCATTTTTTAAATTATGTAAATTAATTTTCTGATCTTTATTTATACAGATAAATGATTTTACTAGTAACATGTTAGAGATTTTAAAATTTGGCCAATGATTCTGCAATTGGCAGCGCACTGCACGTACCGAAGTGGGGATTGCAACGGTCGACTAATAACACAACCATGGCCACAACGGTCGACTAATAACACAACCATGGCCACACGAATATATACAAATAAGATCAAAGAAACCAAAACATAATTTTAGGCATTTTTTTTCTTGAATTGTCTTCTCCAAATTCAAAAATGGTGGCAGCATCAGCATACGAGGAGACTCGTCGCAAGAGAGTGGAGGAGAACAGAAAGAGAATGGAAGCTCTGAATCTCCCTCTCCTCTCCAGAGCCCTTCAAAAATCCTCTTCTCCGTCATCCTCTCCTGTAAATCCTAAACCCTAAATGCATTCTCAATACTAATCACAGCAACAATCCTTCTTTTCATTTACTTTTATTGCATTTCATCACCTTTGGTTGATTGCAGTTGAAATCAGTGAAGAAGCGCACCAAAATTAAGGAACATGTGGTTGTAAGAAGATCAGGCCGTCTGGCCAACTTGCCATCTCCTATTTACAAAGAAGTCAGTTTTTTTTTTTTTTTTTTTTTCCTTCCTTCCATTGGATACTTTCATTTTTCATTTCTTTCTCACTAGCCATCATTTTTCCCTGACAGGTGCTTGTTGAAAGAGTCTCTATACCTCGAAGGTTACACTCTCATTCATGCACATCCATCTTAACTTTCACTTCACTTTATTTTAAACTGAGATGACATTTTTTTTTTTTCCTTTCATTTGTTGTTGTTTTTGTAGAAGTACTGGCAATAGGCACAGAGATTATGCTAACAGAGTATACGCTTCAGATGAAGCCAGGCAAGAAGCATTAGAAAAAGCAGAAAACTTAATGTCGGGTTTAGAATCTGATTACCCCAACTTCATAAAGTCTATGCTCCAGTCCCATATCAGTGGAGGATTCTGGCTGGTATATAAAATAAAACCAATTTTTTATCTTTAGATTTCTTATTTAGTTGTAGTTGTTATCTATTTTGAATTGTGTGCAAATTTGATTGTAAAATAAATTTTCTTTGACATTTCTTAAGAGTGTGTATATTCTGCAGAAGAGGAAGTGACAAGGTGCAAAAGTTATAGTACAGTTTCTTTTTCTAGTATTAGTATTTTATTATTTGATGTCTTCCATGTCTAAACTTAAATATATTTGATAACAGATGATAAATAATATTTAATTGAGAAAAAAAAAATAGATTTAAGTTGTGATAGATCTACTTTTGTTTTTATTTTTCATAAAATATGAAAAATAACGTATAATCTCAAGATAGACTTTTTAAATTCATTTTTCCGTTAGTAACAACTATTTTATCATTAATGTTATAATGAACATTAAAAACATGAAAAATTAAAGGTAATAATCTATCCTGAATAAACGATTTATTTGAGTTTAATGTTTAGCAGTATTAAATTTGAGTTTAATGGACCTCATGTTTTCCTGAATGATATTTTTGTCTTCTCTGGCCTTTAAAATACAACCACCTCCCCTAAATAGCACTAAGAAGGGCTGTGTGTCACTTTAATAAGTAGTGTGTGCTACCTTATTACATAAGGGAGGTGAGTCTCCATTTAAGGCGGAAGTGTCATTCAAAAGGCTTTTTATGGACAATGAGTGTAATTTCTCCTCAATTTTTTATGTAGTCTGCTTACTTTTCATAATTAAAAGTATTTAAAACATTCAAGGATTGGATATAGGACTCCTAAGAAAAGTTTATGTCCCTGCATATACAATAACCTTGATACCGCAGAAGTGACTCCGATACATACTTTTCCGTTGACAACAGGGCCTTCCAGTCCATTTCTGCAAGAGCAATCTTCCAAAAGTGGATGCAGTGATGACTTTGATTGATGAAGATGGGAATGAGTATCCAACAGTATATTTACCGCGTAAAACAGGACTTAGTGGGGGATGGAAAGGTTTTGCGGTTGCTCATGACCTAGCTGATGGGGACGCATTAATTTTCCAATTAATCAGGCGCACTGCATTCAAGGTGATTAAATATTGATCATATTCATTCATCATACCCTTGTGTTTAGTTTATTGCATTTTTTTATATTTTTGAATTATGTGAGCTACTAATGGTTGTTATAAAGAAAAAAAGTTGTGATGTGATTAATAATCGAGTCCATGACTCTTCCTTTAAAACTTTAAATAATGTGTGGCATATTTCAGTACATCTGCAGTGGTTACTACACCGACACACCTTCATAATTCAGTTTTCTTTTCTGTTGTTACCTGATCCCTTTTGGGCTATCCCAATATTGCTACTTACTGCAATTTTAATTCATAGATTTAGCATCTACTGGTGCCTCAGGTGTACTATTTGAATTCACTAACCATGACACATTGTGGTTGCTAATGTTTTCTTTCAGGTGTACATTATTAGAGCGAATAATCCTTCAGAGGATAAACAAATCGAGTGAGTTGCAGTTCGAGATTGGAGCCTGTAAAATTAATCTAGGTACTATTTTCTTAATAAGCATGACCAATCATAAGTTACATAAAAAATAACCTAAAAATGAAATGTGAATTAGGAGGATACTTAAACAATATTGTTTGACCTAGAGCTTTTGTTTGGACATTCATAATGGTGAATTGATAAAACCTCAGATGAAAAATTAAGCAACAAGTCTTCTGTAATGTTAGAAAGAAGCACTTGGAGACCTGTAGACACAGACTGAATGAGAAAAGGCCTTCAGTGGTAGAGTAGAAACGATTGTCCTTTTGAGTTTGATACTTGAACAATATTGTTTGTCCTAGGCTTTTGGAGATCAACAATGGTGATTTGATAAAACTTGATGAGAAATTAAGCAACTAGTCTGTAATGTTGGAAACGAGTACTTGGACACCTATAGAAACAGACAAAAGAACTAGGGGAAGAATAGAGACAAACATTCATTGCTTAAGTCAAGATCCCAATACATATTTAACAATCTAAAACTGACTAGTATTGCATGGCAATTGTATGTTTGTTGGAGACTGACTAATGGCGTTATGTTCTGAAAGGTAAAGTGATAATACACACCAGGTGAGAACATGTCACGGGGATACTCAAGACATACCTCAGCATGGCATAGATACATTACTTAGATACTGTACCAAGTAGAATTAGAGTTTCATCTTGGTAATAAACATTGACATTGTGTAAATTGCGTATATTAACATGAAAACTCGAAATCTGATTGAGGAATGACACAAATAATACTCGTGGCATTGTAATCATGCATCTAAGTCTTGTCCTTTTCGTAATGTATTGTAATTATATGTATTGAGTTTCGTAGTTGCTTCCGAGGGTTATGGCTAGGTTTAGGCACAATAAATTCCAACTTTCCCATCACATTCTGTCCGGTGGTTGCAATCATAGTCATACTAAAATTTTGTATTTGTCGTCTTAAAGATACATGTGGGTCTTGTGCGTGTGTCAAAGTGGGTGCTGTTGTAGTCAGTTTCATTTTTGTCTTAATTCAGCGTTGTTCATGTGAGTCTTAAAGCAGTGAAAGTCTGCTTGTTTCAGTCTTAAATTATTTCTGCTGGGATACTGCCAGAGTAGGCTCCCTCTAATGAATGCGTTGTTTATTTAATTTTTCTTTTTACAGGATCTCTAATGTAGTGGAGGGAACGTCTTTGGGTTTAGTTTTTGTGTGGAAGATAACTTGTGTTTGTATGTATCGTCTTTGAGGAACTAAGTTAATAGAACTATTCTCCATCAGTGATTTATATTATATAAATGAAGAGAATGACCCATGACGAACTTTCTTGAATCTGATTTTATTGATCGATACGTAGTTCTTATTATACTTTTTTTTTTCTATTAAAAAAACATGAAATGTGTGAAATTGTTGACTCTAGCACATAGCTGGACATGCCTTGGCCTGGCGGAGTGAAGAGCACAAAGGCAGAAATAGTCTTGTCACATGTGCCATTGCGCAAACATGTCACGATCATGTGTTTACGCTAAATCGCAATTATTTATTTATTTATTTTTTTTTTACCTTTTAAGCTTTAATAAAAGTAAATCCACAAAATAAGTTTGATGTAATTATTAATTATTAGAGTTGTAAATGTAGAATTTGAACTGTGTTACACGTCTTTACTAATTGAAAGATAAAAATTAGTTGGTGCCTCAATTTTTATGTTTTGTTTAAAAATTAGTCTATTGTTTTAAATAATAATTTATTGGACATTTTTAAAAATATTTTATTATTCAAATTATTCCATACATAAGAAAGCATTTTTTGTCATTTTGAAGTAAACTTAAATACCTACAATTTCAAGTTATGAAGTTATGAATAATGAATTAACGTGTCTTTGACAGCTTCACTATCTATGGAAGCAACTTCACCTCCTATATATAATATAAGGAAGTTATAAAAGTGTTTTCATGGAAAAGAAATGTAAGAGGAAAAGAAGAGTGCAGTGCATTATAAATATTGAATTTGGAGAAAGTTGTTTGGAATAGCGCATGTGGCGGAGATGCTGTGGTGGAATGGAATACGCGTATTTGAATTTTCACATATATAAATAATATCTCCTATTTCATCACAACACAACACTTGTTTCGAAAACTGTTTACAGCTTGCAAATTGCAAAACTAATGTACTTAGATATGATTCAATTTAACATAATTTTTATTGAAGTTTTTGGCTTTTTAAGGTCAAAGATCAATCTCTTAGATCCACCTTTCCCATGACGAATATTTTACCTTTTCATATTTATTTAATTAGTACTTAGACCTTAGATCTTACATTATTTAAAATAATCTGATTTAGTTAATCTTTTAGTATTTAAATGATGAAACCCAACATAGACCCAAAATGCATAAATTATAAATAAATATTAAATTATGTTGAAGATCCCCACATTGATAGAATTAAATTATAGTATATCATTAATGATGTCATTTTACAAAATAATTTGTGATATTTAATTAGACTTAAAAATGCACTTTCTAATTAGTTAAAAGAAAAAAAAATTTTTTAATAACATTATTCCTTGAAATTCTTTAACAACTTTGGAATAAAACAAATATCAAATCAATGTGTCCACAATGACCTATCTATCCATTTTTATATTGATTTTATGACTATTAGTTATAGTGTTAAACAAAAGATTATGCAGCATGATTAGCGGGAAGTTTCTTCCATAACAACAACTATCTCTATATTTTGTATCACTTTGTGAAACCCTCACTCACACACACAAACAAAGGATCATTTGGGCTTTGATTTGATCTTCTGTTCCTTTCGGCGATGGTGTGACGTGGACGCGCCAATTGTTTTTCTCTATAAAATAATACTAAATATAACAAGCGCCGATGATTGCGGCTTCTCCGCATCCAATGTTAAGCTCAATTCCACCTTTTTCACCTATCTATGAAAACTTTAATTATGTTCATAAAAAAAACTCATACTTATAATTTTTAACTAACTGTTCATATTGTCAATGTATAGAAATTAAATTTAAATCATTTTTACTTTAGGAAAATTTTAAGAGTTAAAAGTTACCCAACACATACTGAACTAGAAAAACATCAGCTTAACTAAGAAAACCTAATCACGAGAAAAGGTTACCGGTAAAAGATATATTATTCGGAATGTCAAGCGTTGAAAATGAGTTTAGTTATTTTTAACATTATCTTCCATCTCAGATTCATTTATTCTAATCTAATCTCATATCAAAGCCCCTTAATCTGCAGAGAATGAATATATTAAATGAATAAAATAAAAAATATTTTAGTGGAATTTGTAATCAAAGCTATTTTATTAAACCGCTATATTAATATATTTATTCATTGTACTAAGTTGGTTGTAATAAATGAATGAAATCGTGACGGCGATCTCATTATAATTGGAAGAAAATTCAAACAATAGAGTTGGCATATTTACAACTTTATTGCTTAAATATAATTTTTTTTTCACTTAAATGAAATTACTATGAAAACATACTATTTTTGTGGGAGATGATGAGGCAACCACCAAAACAAAACATGTAGGGCAGAGCCTTGGAATTGTTGGCGAATTTGGATATCCCGATGTTACCGATACATTTTCTCGTGTATTATTTTTAATAATAAAAACTCAATTATTAAAGAATATTTTTTTAATAAACTCACACTGCAAAATGGTTTCATAGGATTATTTATTTAGTTATAAATTATAATAAAGTAATTAGTTAGTTTAAAAAATAATGAAAAAAAGTGAAGTTTTTGGAAGAGTGAAGAAAACGTTGACGATGAGGGTGCCTGGCTGGCTCCAAAGGAAAATGGCTGGCGCGGACGAATGAAACGATGCGTTTTCGCCATGTCACGTCATTCACCGTGTTCTTTGGGGGCATAGAAAGAAAGAGAGAAGGAGAGAAAGAAAAAGGAAACGGTTCATTCATTCGTTCATCTCTCTCTCTCTGTTTCGTTTTGCTCTGTTTTGTTTTATGCTTTATTGTCTCTGCGTTGTTCTATGCATAATCCAACCAAAGAAACAAGAATGCGAGCTCTGCAGAACGACGGGATCCGCGTTTTTCGACGGTTCCATTCCACGCTGTCTTAACCTCCCCCTTTCTTCGCATCCAATCAACCACATTGCCATCTCATAGCGATTTCCGTTACCACAATTGCTTCCTGTGTCTCATTCTCTCCTATTTTACGATTTTGTTGCAACCGACCGCGCAATCCCATGGAGGATTAAAGCACTGCGCGTCCGTGTGTCGTGTCGGAGAAATTGAGGTTCATCGGCGCGAACAATGGCTGCTCGGAGTGAACACCAAACGGTTCCCCTTTCGGTGCTGCTGAAGCGAGAGTTGGCCAACGAGAAAATTGAGAAGCCGGATGTTGTGGTCGTGCACGGTCAAGCTAGTGAGAATAAGAAAGGAGAGGATTTCACGCTGTTGAAGACGGAATGCCAGAGGGTGGTGGGAGATGGGGTTTCTACGTATTCTGTTTTTGGGGTATGTTATGATCCTTTCTCACACCATCGCATTCTGCGTTTTTTTTTTTTAAAAAAAAAAATTAATGAATGTTGTAATTGGTATGTGGATTTTAATGTGATTGTGATGATGCATGAAGTCAAAGTGCGTGTGATTTCTTGTTTTATTTATGAGACATAATAGACATTGGTATAAATACTCTGATGTCGAAGTTTTGCAGCTATTTGATGGACATAATGGATCTGCTGCCGCTATTTATACCAAGGAGCATCTCCTGAACAACGTTTTAAGTGCAATTCCTTCTGATCTTAACAGAGATGAGTGGGTTTCAGCGTTGCCCAGGGCTTTGGTTGCAGGCTTTGTGAAAACTGATAAAGATTTTCAAGAAAAAGGTATAACTGGTTACTTCCTTGAAGGGTTTGTTCTTGCTTCTATTAATTATTAGTCTATGAGGCAAATTCATGTCGTCCATCTGAAATCTTGACAGTAATAATGTAATATGGCCAAAGACTAATGCTGTATCTTCTATGTAATCTCCTTCTACTTTTAAAGAAATTATTGAGTGAAAAAATTAAATTGAATTGAATGAAAATTAGATGTATTAAATACTTTTTTCATCTAGTAAGCGGGTGGAATTAATAGGAAAACATTGTGGGAGAATTTAGTATTGTTCGTTAGTGAACAACTAGTCGATATTCTCAATTGTTAAAATTAAAGAATAGAAGGTAGAATTCATGCTGAACATGTTGACTATATCATATATCAGGAAGCCCTCCTAATATTTTTCCAACCTTGAAAAATGTACTCGTATTTTCGTCAGCTTTAATTGTCTAATGCATACTGAGAACAGTTTAATATTGTCTAACCATAATGGTAGTTGAGTTAATGCAGCTATTTATGCATGAGAAATATTAGTAACACCCTCTTTTAAACATACTCTATTCTATTGGTTGAATTTGCTGGAAATCACTCCTTTTTATATGTAGTGCTTGATTGGATTAAAGTTTGCAAAGTTCCCAAGTCTTGCTTCTACAAAACTGAGTTTTCGCACACAATTTTGATGTACGAACTTAGTTTCGAGGGTAATAAAACATGTCACGAAACTTAGTTTACTTTCCAAACTATGTTTGGAACACCCCAAATGGAAAATGAAACATTGCCAAAGTTATTGGAGAACAAACATTTTCTAATGCAAGTTACTAAAACTTTTGTTATTGAGCTTTGACTGATAGGTTCATACTTCTTAGTTACCTAGTTTTTGTTGAATTTTTCATAACTTTTATGTTGATTTAATATACACTATTATCTTTGCCTGTACAGCACAAACATCAGGAACAACTGTAACCTTCATGATTATAGATGGATGTGTTGTGACAGTTGCATCAGTTGGTGATTCCCGTTGCATACTTGAACCTTATGAAGGTGGGATTTATTACTTGTCAGCAGACCATAGACTAGATACCAACGAAGAGGAGTAAGTTGTTACTGGAATGGTTTGTTGGAATAACTGTTGGAGTTGCTCCATTACATTGCAGCACAGCCTCACCCCTTTTTTTTTTCTTTTTTTAATCAGGAGGGTCCGCATCACTTCTAGTGGTGGTGAGGTTGGTCGTCTAAATACAGGTGGAGGCACAGAGGTATTTTTTCTTTTTAATTGCAATTCCTTTTTTATCTTACATGGAATTTGTTGCCTAAAAACTTCAATACCTCTCACCACCCCATTTTTAGGAAAAAAAATATCGCCAACGCTAAAATTGAAGCAGTGAGTGAGGCTGGTTGTCCAATGGGTTTGATGCCTCTTGCAATAGCAATATTACTCTTTTTGTACGCTACGCTTGAACAGTTAAACTAGATAAGCAGAGATTAAGAAATAAACTAGGTTTATTCCATGGAGAGTTGAGAAGCAAGATAGTTTATACCAGTTATAGGATCATGACTTTCACGTAACAGTACTCATCACATGTCATTAAATTTTTTAACATTTTTGGGAAAACTGTTGTTTACATTATTGGTTTTATACTGGTCATTTGTGATGATTTTTAAATTATCTTCTTTTGCAATTCACTAACATTCTCTTTAGAGTTGTAATATAACTGACTAGATTAATGATATTTGTAGGTTGGTCCTTTGAGATGTTGGCCTGGTGGTTTGTGTCTCTCCCGATCCATTGGTGATATGGATGTTGGTGAATTTATTGTCCCTGTACCACACGTAAAGCAAGTGAAGGTTGGTCATTGCTTTCCTGTGTTTTATGTTCATTAGTTGTTTCTCTCATGCTTCACTTCTTAATTTTACTTTAATGTAGGCAGAAATAGTGTTTTCGTGGCATGATTTTCTTCTAATTTATAAACAGCATTTGAATTTTCATTTTTTCTCTCTTAAGATTATCTATTGCCTTTTAAAAGTCGAAATGCAATTTTCTTGCTGTAAATCCTTCTGTGCTTTTCCTTCCCTTAAAGTGCTTAATTTCTGCATTTTCCTGTTGTGTCTGTTTGTGAAGCTTTCTAGTGCTGGAGGCAGGATCATTATCAGCAGTGATGGTGTCTGGGATGCTCTAACAGCAGAAATGGCCCTTGATTGCTGTCGTGGCATGTCAGCTGAGGCTGCAGCACCACATATTGTGAAAGTATGCACATCTTTTACATAAGAAATTAAAAAATGTCTTATAAAGTTGATCAGCAATTTCTTCTGAAATATGTCTTATAATAAAAATTGGAGGGAATATTACTTATTTCTCTTTCTTCCTTCAGGAAGCCGTGCAGGCCAAGGGACTTAGAGATGACACAACCTGCATTGTTATTGATGTATATCCGCAGGAGAAGCAATCTACTGCTGTTACAACACAAAAGAAACCGGTAAAAGGAAGGCTTAAGTCCATTTTTCGCAAAAAGTCCTCTGAATCATCATCATACGTTGACAAACAATACCAGGAGCCAGATATGGTACAGGAACTATACGAGGAAGGGTCTGCTATGCTTTCAGAGAGGTCTGGTTTCGTAACATGTTTTTTGAATGTTGGCATCTTGCTCTTTAGTTATATCTCTCTTGACATGAGACATCCTTGTCCGAGATGCAGGTTGGAAACAAAATATCCGCTCTGCAACATGTTCAAGTTGTTTATCTGCGCAGTGTGTCAGGTAGAGATTAAACCTGGGGAGGGTATTTCCATATACGTGGGTGTGTCTAAGCCAGGAAGATTGCGTCCCTGGGATGGACCTTTCCTTTGCCCAAGTTGCCAGGAGAAGAGAGAAGCCATGGAAGGGAAACGAGCATCAGGTATTTGTTTCGTTAACGCATCGCCGCTTTTATATCCATCGATACCTTTAATGCCTGTCCATAATTTAATTTTGCGCTTTGACATTCTGCTTTCAGATAGACTTAGCAGCGGAAGTGACTAATGAATTATCATGTAAATTTGCATTTGAGAAACAAAGATTCTTCCTATAACGGGAAGCTCAAACTTACAAGCAACAGTGACTTCTTTATTAGATTACAACGGAGGCTTCTCTAAATACGGATCTAATTGGAAATCCACACGAAAAAAATATGGAGTTTTCTGTGTTGTTCCAGTCAGGAGACCAACAAACAATTGCAGCTTGTTAGAAGAATTCTGACTTAAAAGAGAGGAGTATGAACCACCGCAGTGTTGTGTTAAAAGTGGGAATGTACAACAGGACGTCGAGGTGATTCATTCTTTTATTCCCTTTTTCTCCCTAGATCCGTTCATCTGTATATAGGTCTTTGGAATCACGAAATCGATCTTTAATGGAAGTGGTCTTTGTTGTATTGTGCTACAGAGAGGGTTTTCAGTTTCTTTTCTTGGGTATACAAGGGAGTTTATTTGGAATTCATATATAGACCAGTTCCACTATAGAATAGTTGTTTTTCAACAAAAAAGAAAAGAAAAGATGTAGGTTAAGGTTTCTCAATGTTTTATTCTTGTAGCATTCAATTTTTATTATTTCTTTTACCATACCTATATTATCTATTTTGTATTAGAAATGTTCCACCTTCCCCGTCCCTTTATTTTTCCTGATGTTTTCTATCTTTTATTTGGTGAAGACCACAAGTATATTCCATACATTCCAGCCTAATGGAACAATTATGGGTGGACCACCCATTCCAGTATTCAAATTCGATATTTTTGGTTAAGTTAGTACAACTTGAGATAGTTGTTCCATACACTTGACAGTAAAAAAAATGTTTATAAAACTATTTTTCATAAACATGTATAACTGATTCTTAAGAATATTATTTTGTAAATAAGTAGCAATTTTTTTTACTCTAAAAACTTTTTTTGTACTTTTATAGGGTTTTTTAGTAATAATTAACTGAAATTATCAAACAATTTTTATAATAAATAATTAGAAATAAATTATCCCAAAAATAGATAAGAATTATATATATATAATGATTTTCTTCTATAAATTTATAACTAGGAATGTTATTCCTATTGAAAGTGACATTTACAGTAACTCCTTCCCCACCTTCAATCGAATCCTTCTAACTCCATCAACCTCAATATTTTCATCCTTCTCTCCTTTTTTAAAAACTCATTTAAAGCTTCAAAATCTTAGCTGCAAGTATTTGCTTTAGACATTAGATTTTAAGAAAAAGGTATTACGTCGGTTAAAGTTTTGTGGATGTGTTTACTCAAAGATTATGTAATCCGAGAAGTGGGTAAAATCTATAATTATAATAAATTGAGTTTAACTTTCAGATTATGTAAGCTCTTTTATATGAAATCATAAAAGGTGAATTTCGAATTTGACAATCACATTTTGGCTTACGATTATATATACATTCCGGATAAAGGAGTTGACTGAAAAGTGAGTTCCATTTCAACAGCAGCTAGTTGAATGGTTTTGCAAAGGTGCAATGGAAACACACATGGACCACCCCACCACAGTCCATAGTCTCTGACAAGCCTACCAAACATTCTCGTAACAAAACAGAATGGGAAATATAGCATCAGAATCCAAGCGAGATAGAACATCAAAATAAAAACATAAACCGTTATCATAAGTATCCGAACTAATAATTCACTTATCAACTAGTTATGCACACGAAATCTTGTTCAGAACAAGAACGACATGCAATTCAACAATTATCAATAGATAGGTTGCAATTATTCAAGTATTTGTTTCCTAATTCTTTGAATCCTGCTTCAGTAGATTTCTTGTTCTCACAACATCTGTAACCTATGCGTAAACTACGAAAAGGGAATGTGAAATGAGGAGGTGGTGTACCGGGGAAGCAGAGAGCATAATTAAGAGAAAGGAGTGGAATACACGAAGGAAGTGTAAAGAAGAAGGAAATAATGGTTTCAACATTGAGATTCTGCAATTTACACCAACTGTGTATAAGTAAAATTGTGATTAGAGACAATTGATCCATCATATTTCTATCTATATGATTTATTAGTCAAAATTGAAGGTGATCAAATTGTACTTTTTATTGAGAATTACTTTGACATCCAAAAAAAAAAAACTCGAGTAATATTCTATATTATTAAAATTAATTATTTTCTTTATATATTTTTTATTTTCATTTAATAATTTCTTTTTGTGCACTATTCCAAGTCATTTATATTTCTTACTATCCTTACTGTGATTTGTTTTTACGATCATTTCCTCTATCCTGTATTTGTTTGTTGTTATTCATTTTATTTTTTACTTTTTCACTCTTCAGGTTTATTTATTTATTTATTTATCTTGCTTTTCAAAGTTTTACAATTGTTTCCCTTTTCAACATGTGTTTTATGTTTTCTTATTACTTTATTTAAAAGAGCATTAGAAACATATTTTAATGATATTGAAACATCTTAATTACGAAATCAATTTCAAATATAATTACTCACCACTCATTTATTTTAAATATATTACTTTCTTATAAGCAATACATGAAATCTATGTTTTCATAGTTTGGGTTTAGAAATGAATGAAATTCATGTTTTCATAGTCATAAAAGAATCAAACATTTTTCCCTAATATGATGTTCAGAAATGAATTCCATTCACGTAGAACTGGTTTTAATTGATTTGTATGAATTTTAACATATTCAAATTTCATATTAAAATATTGGAAGCTTAGATAGAAGGAATTTTATGAATTTTGTTTGTTTTTTTTTTGTTCCTTTGAAAGTTTAAATCAACTGATACATAAATTTTCATTGAAAACAATTTTTGATTTGTCGTTTGAAATACGAGAATTATACAATCCAAAATATATTTTAGATGAATTAAAATTTTGAAACTACAATTTATATTATATGCTTTGATTATTGAATAACATTGTAAAAGTAATAATTTCATATTGTCTAATTTGAAGGTCTTTTTTTGGATTATGTGAAAAGATTTTTGTATTGAACAATCTAAAACACCACCTAATTTTTTAACTCCTAGATTAATTAATCCATAATTTTATCTTTGATTAAACAATCTAAAATTATTATAGATCAACCAATCTATAATGCTCATGATCAAGCCATATATAATACAAAGACAGAAATTTCAACTTTTTCTTAAACCTGTAAATGTGTAGGCAGAAATCAGGAAATGCAAGTACGTAGAAAATAAATAAAACTAAAAATGTTATACACACACAACATCTCTTACAAAGAGGGTTAACAAGATTTAGGTGGACCATACTCACTTTGATGCCTCTTAAAAGATAAAGAAAAAAAAAAGTAGAGAAATCTTAACTTAAAATTAATGACATTTTTGTATAGTCACGAGACAGATTACGTATGCCGCTTCCAGATACCCATTATTAAACCGCTTTTATAAATAATTTTGGTATTTTGTTCTATTATGTTACTTGTGTAAAAAGTTTATATATGAACATTATTGTTGTATAAATATTAACATATTATCATTGTTTCTTTGTAAAAGAAGATATTCAGTAAACAAAAATAATGAGTGTGATATTTGTTTACGATTCTTTCGTTGGGATGATTGATAATGATATTGAGTAGTCATTTCATCTGTTAAATCTAATTAAAAGCCAAAGACAAAAGAGAGATACGTGTGTCTAGTAAATTTATGCTTCCGCATGCAATTAGGTCTCCCAAGAATAAACTATGAAGTCCTTCTTTTCTAATAAGAGTTTTCATTTTGTTTTACAGCACATATATTTTGCCATTTTCGCACATCTTAGAGACACATTTGAGTTCTGAAGTTAGGTCAAATTCTAATGAGAAGTAAGAAAAGATCGGTCAAAGTTCAAGGTTTAGCTAAACTACAATAAGGTACGCTAGATCATATTTATTGGAGGCCACACACTTTTTAGAGCTTATTGATATAAAATTCGCTTCATTGATTAGTTTGTTTCTTGCTAGGTACTTTCTAGTTTATTAAATTTGTTGAATGAAAGAGTATTAAACTAAGTAAACATGTTAATTACATCTTGAGGAATAGTGGGGATATGCACACTAATTAAATTCTTAGGAATATGCATGGAAACATCAAAATGGAATAAAGCAGTTGCAGTAAATCCATTCAATATGGGAAAGTGGAAATGATTGTAATCTGTAAGTGGGTGCGCACACGTGCATGATGCATGCTAAGATGAAAACGTGATCCGTTTTCTCGGGATTTCTGAAAAAGATGAAGTACTTTTTTTCTGACAAAGTTGAAACGAAGAAATGAATCTGAAGATGAGGTGATCCTGAATGTGATCCAAAGTAAGGTAGGTTTTGGGAAAAAGAGGTAGATATTGAATGGCTAATATGAGAGGTAAAGGCAAAAGGATCTCTATGGTGTGGGATGGTGAAGGATTTGTTTGTTCTCTCTCTAATTATCTGAAAAAGAAAAAGAGGAATATAATATAAAATATAATGGTGAAAGTGGTGAGGATGGTTCAGTGGAACCAAATAATGGCTCCATGATTAAGATGTTGACCTTAACCATGCATACAAAATTCCTTTATGCTTGCTGCATGGACCACCACCGCATGCACGTGTGAGTGGGTCTGTCACCACCCCCACCACCTAACTATATATTATTTTTCTTATCATTAATTTTAACAAACTAATATGTGTTATGTATACGAGTTTTTGTGTATATAAAAATGAGTGAGTATAGGAATAGGATAGAGCAGCAGTCAATATAGGGCTATGGACTTACACGTAAACGACATTGGTGCTTCTGTTTCTTTGAGCTTTCGTGTTCATCAATGAATCAATGAATGAATAAATGAGTGAACTGAATCATTCCCAACAGCTGGCTCTGATCATGGCCCTCCCCAAATCTCTTTTTCAATTCAACAATTCCCATTTACTAATTATCTCATTTCTATTACATTTTATTTAAATTGGAGTATAACAATTGAATAGAGAAAAAGGTTTTTGGCGATTTAGGGTAAGAGTTAATTGTAAGAAGTTTAGGAAAGTGACTCAGAAAAAGGTTGAAGATAAAAAGTAAAGAATTTGACTTGGTGGCACAAAGCTTTCAAGATTCAACCGTGCACCGTCTAGCTCTATATCTAGCCTCCCAAACTAGTAGCTAGAGTTGGGTACACATCTTTCTAATCAGTTATCCTAGTGATTTAACAAATGTACATGCAAATTGAAATTGATTTATTTGTCTAGGGACCTTCGCACTAATTGGAAAAAGACTCCAAATTTCTCGAGTGAAATCCGCCATGCCAATCCCATCTTCCTTTAGTGCCCAAATTTGGATGTTTGTGATCTCATTCCCAAAACCAGCACAACAATTGCTGTTGGAACTGATAGGGACCCAACAATACGCACCACTAACCCTTTTCACACATCTCTTCTCATTCCATAATCACACGTAAATAATACGCATAGTTGGTGTCTTATGAAAAAGTTTTAAAACAAGACACACCAAGTCCAACACTCTTTTGACAAAGACTCTCTCTTTCTTTCCATGTTTTTCTGTTCCCTTATCCCTCTTAAAGCTTTCTTAACATCCATACAACACAACACCTTTTTCTCTCTATCCCTCACCAAAAATAAAACATCATAGAGCGAGAATTTCACACACATACTTGTTAGTCTTCAAGACAACCTCAACTGTAATAATGGAAACACATCGTCAACCCCAAAAGAACACAGAAAACGATGTGCAAAACAAAACTGAAGAAGGAGTTCTGAAGCCACCTTCACCATCCTCTTCCCCTTCTCATGAATTCTCCTTCACAATCTCTCTCCACTCTTCTAACGCCACAATCCATGACAAATCCAAAACCCCTCCTTCTTCTCTTGCACTTGATTTATCTCCTGCTGATGACATTTTCTTCCACGGTCACTTGCTTCCCTTACACCTCTTATCCCACTTCTCTTCTTCTCCTCGCTTTTCCACCAACTCCGTCGACAGTTTCACTCTCCCCATCAGAGACTTCTTAGAAGATGAAAAACTTGCCAGCTGCAACACCAGCACCAGGAGCAACATCACCATAGATAGCATTACCAACAAAGAAGACCACAACACTAGAGTCACAAAGGAAGAAACCAAGTCCAAGCCTAGTTTCTCATTGTTTGGGTCATCAAAAGGGCGTAAAGGGTGTCAAGTTAGAGACAAAGAAGATAAAGAGAATAATAGTAAGCACAAGAAGAAACTCGGGTATGATGTGATGCATGCACTGAAGAAGTACTTGAGAATGGTGCAGCCACTGGTGCTTTTCAGAGGGAAAAGAGAAAAGGTTCAGTTCCATGGACAGGCTTATTCTCATTCAGGGAATTTGATTCGGAAAAGCAAGCCTGAATTGAGAGGAAGAAGAGGTGAGTTTTCAGCACCGGCATCTATGAGAACTTCTCCGTCAAACAGCGGTCTTCTCCTTGCAACCGCTGCTCTTCCTCCTTCCAATGACAGCACCATGGAAGAGTTGCAAGCAGCCATTCAAGCTGCTATTGCTCACTGCAAAAATTCTATTGCAAAAGAAGAGAAGCTCAATTGCTGATACACACACGGTAGAGAATACTAGATTTGCTTATTATTGTCCTAGTTTTGGTGTTTTATAGTATTTTAGTAATGTTAAATCTACGCCAGAAGATTGCCACACTTTGTTGCCGCTACGTAATTCTTGGTTTCTAACATTCGTGGAGTTGAAATTTATTTTTTAAAACAATATATATGTTGATTAACTAAGAAACATTGATGACCGAAATATAATTAACAAACTGGTAACTGAATGTAACTCTGGTGTGTGAGGATAATATTTTCGTACACACAAGAAAAAAATAGTATTTACTACTGCACTTTGGGTGCAGAAAAAATTACGTGCCATTATGAGAGTGACAAGAAGGGTAAGTGTAAAAAGTGTATGAGTCAGAGAAGATTGATGATTTCTGTCTTGTAGCGAATAGTATCTCATGGAATTCTGAAAACTCTGCAACCAATCTTTTTCCATGATGAGGTGATTGAAACTATTGTCGCTCACTGTGGCCTCTCATCCTCGTGAAAATGGTGAAGAGTTGAATTTTTTTAAGTAAAAAGTTGGAGTGTCGTAATCATGAGAAGAAAATTATTGACAATGAGATAATTTTACTCTCCTACGTTACTTTTTCATCCAAATCATCAATTATTATTAAATTAGTTAAAAGTCGAGGTATTAAAAAATGCATTTAGAGTACACTAATCCATAGAATATATACACATATAGAACAAAAATGTTTACGATTTTATGGGAATTCTCAGTTCTGACATTCCAATGATAAGCATGCATGTAGTAGCTAGAGACGCGTCAGAAAACTTTCAAGTCTAGAATGCCTATGTTTTCTCTGACATTCTCCTCGTAGATGATCTGCAATGACGAGAACGTTCATGTTTATGTTATTTTTATTTGCATTTGTTTCATTTCCTAATAATGTCGTGGTTATTTTGTTTAACGTTCCTCAAAAACAAGTCCAATAGAAATGTATTTTTGGAGGCAAAGTACTAGATTCTCTGCCACACAATCCCCTCTACCTTGTCGCAATCATGTTCCTATTGTAAGAACTAAGAAAGACTGTATTCATGGAATCACGAAGGTGAGGTAACAACTGTCACTGACTTGTACGTACGTAAAGGGTGGGAACATGTCCTTTACAGCCTTAACAGTTACGAAAGCGCAACGTAAACCATATAGTCAGAACAAGGAGTACCAAATCATTTTGCGATTATACTATAGTTTCAAATTTAACCCCTTCTAAACACTCTTATTGGCATCAAATCATAAAGTCAAAAAGGTCAAATCACCTTTTTGTTGCCCCTGCACTTGAAGGCAATGAATGAAATTAAAAAGGCACTCGAGGGTCGGAGGATTATTTTATCATATATATATAATAATTATAACGAATGAACGGTGGTGAATGGATAGGGATGGCGTGGCCACAGAACCATCCATCAAGTACAACAATTATATGAAGGCTATATATAATGCAGAGAAAATATATATTCCCCACATGTAATTATAAGTTGAGACAGTAATGATGAAAGTCATAAAGGTCAGGAGAACAATTAATGATGAACATAATGATGAGCTTAGCTATATACTATGAAAGTATGTTACAATTTACAAAATGTTCTCTTTATGAAGAGGACCACCATCTGCGATCGCTGTTGTACTATGAGTCAAATTGGAACAAAATCCCATTCTATATGCAGAGTGCATGTGCTGTGTTTGACCATTCCACTTTACTAAGGTGGAACATGCACAACAAAGGGACATGTTTCTGGTAATTTTATTTAGGATAACTTGATAAGTTCCACGCCTTCTTTTGTATGCGTTGCACATCAGAACGCACAGATTATCAATAACATAAACTTTCTGCATCACATGTTTAAAAATTTAATCCATTTTCAATGACGTACATCTTAAGTTACAAGATTGACTTGCAATGTAAAATTTACATACATTAGATAATGCGTTAGATATAACAATTTTGTTAAAATAGATTCTGATATCTCTTTAAAAGTAAATTTTAAGTTTAACTCAATCTTACAAAATTAATTTATAAGATAAAATTTACACTTATCCATATGAGATATTTATTTTTAACATTGCATAGTAATATGAGATATTTATCTTTAACATTACATAGTAGTGTATCATTTATTTCATATAAAATAAAATTGCAACTTTCAGTCGGTTTAAGGATGGAAATAAGGAAATAATAAGAAAAGAAAATGGTCTTTAAATAATCCAAGCCCACCAACACATTGAGGACCATTCGATCGGTCGCTTGTAAATGACAAATCATGCCACGTTGTTTGGAGGAGTTCTTCCTACACCCTAATAAGATTTTTCCTGCATTCTAATAAAAAAATTCATTCCGCAATTATCCTTATATAAGAACCGGATGGCACCCCCATCCGGTTGTCATTTGAAAAAAATTGACAACCGGATGACACCTCCATCCGATTGTTATTTTTTTTCAAATGACAACCGGATGAACTACTCATCCGATTGTTAATTTTTTTTCAAATGACAATCGGATGAGAGTGTCATCCGGTTCTCATTTCCAAATCAAAATGATAACCGGATGAAACTCATCCGATTATCATAGTCAAAATTGAAAACGGATTAATTTTTCGATTTGGACAATGAGAACCGGATGGGTTTCATCCGGTTATCATTTTGATTTGGAAATAAGAACCGGATGACACCCCTATCCGGTGGTCATTTGAAAAAAAAATAAACAACCGGATGGAAGTACCATCCAGTTTTCATATAAGGATAATTGCGAAATAAATTTTTTTATTAGGGTGCAGAAAGAATCTTATTAGGGTATTGGAAGAACTCGTCCGTTGTTCGATATGTATGTATTTTAAGTGTGAGGGACTGAAATTACAGTTTGTTCATGCAATTGGGTCAAGAAACAAATCGACCAAGAACAAAACTATCTACTGAACAGGATAATTTGGCTATGCGAACAGAAAAACTGTACTGCAGAGTCCACACTAATTTATACATAACACATAATTAAGTGTTTGTAATTGAGGTCCCACTCCTGAGATTTATCACCAAAGCAAAAGCGGAATCAGTTTTTGGACGATTAGAATTCAGGAAATTAACTGCAGATCTAGAATCAGACTCTATAATGATGTTACGTGGCTTAAGGCGAATCATGGATCAATTGCCAATATTTCAGAAAAACATAGTAGAATAACAGTTGTAGTATGATTATGGAAACCCCACCACAAGTTAAGCTACAGTATTAGATGGATGGAGCCATGAACTGGTGTGTGTTTGTTTTTACGCCATATCCTGATTCCCTGAACTTGAGAGTGCTAAATCCAGAGATTGACGTTCAACTGGGTTTCAATCGAAGAAACAAAGACAGTGAAAACCGAATTGAAAGTCTAAGAACATGTGAAGGTGATTCAAAGTGGTCCCACAGATAGAAGATATAATAGGTATGGGAAGTCCGGAGTAATGTGTGTTTGTATGATTGTATCCATTTGCGAGAAGAATAACCGGCGCAGCCATCCACAGAAAAGTTTGAGTTCTCTGTGGTCCCTTCCTTTCCGAACAAAACAACAACCTAACATTACTGGGTTATTGTTTTTCATTACTCATGACATGACACATGTCAGAATCATTATCAGAGTTCACTCTTACACCACCTTTCCCACTGGTCCTCCAGACAAGACAACCATATTAGGCATATCATTGGAAATTGACGGTGTCTACATTCTTTTTTTTTTCATTTATAATGGAAATTAATAATAATTCAATCCAATATAATAATATTAAGAAAATAAAAAACATTAATCTTTATAAAACATTTTTCGATTTTAAATAAAAATATCCCACTTGTAGAGCACAGTCCGGGTTATACAATTATCTCTGAATCAAGATTGTCGATGAAAATAACAAGTCAAATATTTAATTAAATAAATAGTCAATTAGATTCGTCATCTTAAATATTCTTAATCTTATCTCGATACACATAAGACATTTAAAATTTGGTGATAAAATGAAATTAATCAAATATAGTTTTATATTATGATTAATGGTAATTATCTTAAAATTAACATTATAATGATTTGTGATTAAATTAGCTTGCTTACACTAGGAAGACAATGGTAGAAGGTGTTCTGATAGAAAAGATGAGTTTAGGTTTGTGATTTAATTAATGGCGAGGATGAAGAAGCGTGAAGGAAGCAGCATGGATTGATGGATCGAACGGTATGAAACAACCCACGAATCAGAAAGCGGGCCCCACGTTCCCCACCAACGACCAATCCTCCTCCCGCCGCGACACACTCTTCCCCCGCGTTGCAAAATTCAACCACTTCTCTTCTCCAGCTTACGCGTCACACTGCACCTTCCGTTCACAGTTTTTATTATTATTCTTCTCTGAAGCCAATCCCAATATCCTTTCGTTCTCGCTTACAGAGAATTTTGCGATCTCCTCAAAATCCATCCTCATTGATTATTATGATATCGTAATTCAATCATCCAATCCAATCCGTGTGCTCTGTTGTTAATTCTGAGATTTGAGTGTTGCGAAAGCGAGATTGGATTTATGATAAGGGGTGGAATAATCGGGGAGGATGCAAACGGTGGGGAGAATACTGAGTCAGGGCGTGTATACGGTTTCCGGTCCGTTTCATCCGTTCGGTGGCGCCGTCGATATTGTGGTGGTGGAACAGCAAGATGGAAGTTTCAAGTCCTCGCCCTGGTACGTTCGATTCGGCAAATTCCAGGGGGTTTTGAAGGCGAGGGAAAAGGTAGTTGATATCTGTGTCAATGGGGTGCGTGCGGGTTTCCAAATGCATCTTGATTCTAAGGGGGAAGCTTACTTTCTCAGGGAAATCGTTGCACAAGGAGAAGACGATTTGATGTTTCCGTCTTCTTCTGGCGATGTTAAAGATGATCACTCTCGCAGGTCCAAGAGTTGCGATTATGATGGTGGAGAGGGTGTGGGAAAGAGTGGCTCTCGTCGTTCCAAAATACTTGGCTTTGTGTTTGGGAGAAGGTCTTTGAAGCAGAGAGAGGGTAATGGTGATGGGATTGGGAACAGGGTGGGTTCGTTGGAGCGTGCTGAGATTGCGGCTAACTTGTTAGACCTCAAGTGGTCCACTAATCTCTCCGGGGAACAAGGGCAAGAGGTTCTTGCTAACTCGTCTGGGGATGGTAACGTGGTCGTGAACGATGGTGAGTTGAAAGAGGGAGCTTCTTTTGGTCGCGAGTGTGACTTGAGTGGGAAGGAAGTTGTGTATGATATTGCAGAGTCTGAAGTGCAAGTCGCGTGCGTGAAGGTGAAGCTTATGGAAAAGGAATTGAATGGAGAAGAAGTTTCTGGTGTGAGCACTGTTCATGCATCGGGCGATAATAGTAATGATATTTCCAAAGAGGACGTTTCGGCTGATGGGGTTTGCGGTGAAACACCAGAGACTTCCAAGTTGGGCTTGTCTTGTTCTAGTGAACACGCTCAAGAGGTGATGTACCTTGCTGGCGCAGCAGGATGTGAAGAAGTCTTGCATCGTGCAACTGTACTGCTATCCGAGGTAAATTGGTAAATTCAAGGACAAGTAGTCTTCACCTATGGTTTTGGCTTGAGGAATTAGACAGAAATAAGTAGTACCTTAGCAGTTGAGTTCTCCTATCAAAACTAGCAATAGAAAATATAACACTGGTTACCAAGATGCAGATTTTAGTTACTTGGATGAGACGGATGGCTGCACTTTGATTGGAGAACAATAACATTTGTATTTATGATACTATATTTAAGTTATGTCCAATAATAAATGATACTAAATTCTTTTATGGAATTTTTTACATGTCAACTGGAATAACTAAAGAGTCATTCTCAATCCTCAAAATACCTCTACTAATCCCCCTACTTACCATACACAGAAAGTATTGAAAAGATTTTATGTTAAGATATTAAATGCGTTTACTTTTTCAGTTAATACTTCTTTCTTACAACGAACTGGAAAGTTCTTGTAGAAGCATATACTGTAGCATTGCTCATAATTAAATTGAGCAAACATTTAATCTGTTTTGGTTAACACTCACACATTAAGGTTGTCCTTTAGGGTACACAAGCTGTGGAAGTTATTGAGGAGACTGATCTTGGGATGCCAGTACTGGGGATCTCTGAGTTCCATTCTGGGGTTCAGCAAATAGATTGTTTGGATTCTGGTGATATTATGTATAATGAGGTGGATATTGAAGAGCAATCAATATCTCCAGAAACTCAAACTGTCAAAATTAGCCTAGGATATTGTTCAGGTGAGAAAGTTGAGCCCAATTGCGCAATCAAACCTTCCAGCTACAGCATTCTGGATGACCAAGCCACAAGACAGAATATGAAGCACAAGGACGTCTCCGGCTCATCATCTACTCCTCTGGACTCTGTTGATGATTGTTTACCTAGAAAAGCATCAGGGAGATCACCATCACCAAGTTCAGAGGATGAAAATTTCCTTTTCAGTGACCTTGATGAAACTGAAATCAATGATCGATTCGAGAGAACACACTTCCCTGAACATTTAGATAAAGAAGATCATGTTTCTTATGAGAATGACGCTGAAAAGTTAACAGCAATATCCGGTCCTAGAGACATTTGTAGAAATGAAGCTGCTGGAGAGAAAGTTGGGCAGCATTCGGGATCCTTGCCAAATCTTTCTTCTGGTAGTGACATTATGGTCCAACATGATGTTCGTTATCCTTTAAGTCAATCACTGGACTCGAGATCAAAATCCTTGCCATGTGCATTTCCTCGAAAAGATGATTTAGAATGTCTAAAACCTGATGAAGACAAAGGAAACCACCTAACACAGGAGGGGTCAGGTGCCAAGGATTATCATGATTCTGGGGAAATCAAAGGTACAACTCTGAAGCTTCCCCTATGTAAGAGAATTTAAATAAGTTGCCTTACAACTAAATCGAAAACAATCCATATCTTGATATTATATTTCATCCTCTTCTAATAGTGTACTGAACATACTGTTTTTATGGAACGATAATTGTTAAAACATTTTATAGTAACAAGTTATAATTTCACTCAATATTAAAATGCGACTTTGTATTTTGAGCAATAGTTTAGTTTGCGAAGACTCACATTTATCATAGCAAAATGGAGGGTTTTGTCATTGTTGTAGCTTTGAAAATAAACATTAAGCTGTAGCCTGTACGTAGTTACTACACTGATTCATTATTTATGCAAACAAAAGTCTCTGTAAACACTCGTTGTATGAAGGGATGGAATCTGGCTGTATTTCTAAAGCATTCAATGCTGAATACCTGGTTGGTAAATAAAGCTGACTGTATCATTATTTTTTATGGGATTTAGGCATGGTGTATTTTGAATGTTTATGTATACATTTGAACTGAAAGGCATGATACCAGCTGACCAAGTTGAGAAAAATCATACAGGAGATGATCCATCAACACACAACCCTTCCCCTGCTGGAAACTGGAGACTTTGGCCTTTCTCCTTGAGGAGAACAGGATCGAAAGATTCTATGTTGCCGCCTTCTCTAAGTGATGCCAAAAACACTACTGATGGTAATTCTCTAGAGAATACGATTAGCACAGTTATAAACAAAGATAAACCCAAACCCAATTTTAAGAAAATAAAGGTTAGGGAAACAACTCCAACTTCTGAACAGGTAGCCTCCTTGAATCTGAAGGATGGGATGAATACTGTAACCTTCACTTTCTCTACAGCTGTGCTGGGGAAGCAGCAGGTCAATAATCATGGTTTTCTATAATTTCATTTTAAGAAAATGACGCTTACTTCTGGTTTCTTTTTATGTAGGTTTCTTTAATTGAAATATCTTGTTTAGTGTTAATTTCTTATATTTCATGCTTAACCGGCAGGTTGATGCTCGAATATATCTGTGGAAATGGAACACTCGCATAGTGATCTCTGATGTAGATGGTACAATTACAAGGTGAGTATACATATTTTTGGAAAAGACTTAAATATGATTTTAATTTATTTAATGACTCTTTTGTAAAATAAATTGTTTTTAGTATCTTTAAAATTCAAAATTGATTGTCTTTTATTTTTAGTATCATTTGACACTCCTTATCTTTTTATTCTTAGTATTATATCACACTCGTTATCTACTTATATGCTTGAACGAAAAATCAATTGATCATACTAAATAGTATTTACTAATATTAGACAGATATTGCTCTTTACACCACACTCGTAACTAATTTCCCTGAAAGATACTCCACCATCATTCCCTTAACCTACTTGATAACTGCCTATCCATCTTCCATTTGTGTCTCTGCCAGCTCATTATTCCCTCTAATTCCATTTCTATTCCTTCTAGTGTAGACTCTGCTTACTTTAGCCCCTTGCGATAACTGCTGGACTATCGGTCCATTAGAGCCCAAATTCGGGTTCTAACAGTGTACTTCATATTGATTGAACCAGTATACACTGATTGATTTACCTTTTCCTTAGACTCATTCCCTTACATGTCGAGCTTTTAATTTAAAAATTGTTCAAGGGAATGTTTCTCATGGTTTTAAAATACATGCATTTGATTTCTAATGAAGAAAAACTCTACCAGGCAATGCTTTGATGTGTATTGGAATTTATGGAAGGAATTTGACCTTTATTTGTGTTGTTTAGTTTGTTAAACCCAATCAGGCTTATGAACAACTGATTTGAGTTTGACATACCCTGTCGAAGGAAAATTATATTGTCATTCACTTGGGGTAATCAGATGATCGAGCCAGAAAACCTAGGCTGGCCAGTTGCCATTGGAACAACCCCAATTGGGTCTAAATTTTTTAAGTAGATGAGGATCCTTGTTTGGTCCGTTCTAGTCATAATTATTTATTCTAAAGTTGGAAGGTATAATTAGTTTCACAATTATCGTCATACATTCAAAGTTTACGGATTGTAGCAATATATTGGCCAATTTTGAGATGATAAGAATGGGTTAGTATATTTGAGAGAAATCGGTTTTTATTGGAATGCCAAGTACATTATGAGTAGTACATAAGGAAGTAAAACAAGATGGACAGCAGAAAACAAAATAGAAATTGTTTGAATCGCTAGGACTTTTCAGCATCCTGATAAGCTTTTCTGCTTCTCTTCTGTAGTTATTTTCGAAAGATCTAACCCTGTCAATTGTAATTTCTCTCTTGTTTCATGTCATACAGGTCGGATGTTCTTGGTCAGTTCATGCCTTTGGTTGGTATTGACTGGTCACAGACAGGTGTTGCACATTTGTTCTCAGCTATTAAGGTTTGTTTATCTCGGTCATGTGATTATTTAGATGTTTGAATTGAGACTGCTACAATGTGATATATTGGGTTATATCCTCTGAATATGGTGATTATACATAATTACGTATGGGCAGTTTTTGGGTAGGTAATTAGGTATGCTCAAAACAAATAATTGGTTGTTTTATCCGCTAAGCCACGAAATTGCTCACTTGTATTTTTAAAGTTTTATTAATTCTACTATGATTAATTTTCTGAGGAGTTTAATTATGGGAAGTGTAACTTGCCCTGCCCATAACAACTGTCTTTTTATCTCTTTTCACCTTGTTTGGTGTCTTTCATGATCTTTTCCTTGTCAATTTCATACAGGAGAATGGTTACCAACTTCTTTTTCTCAGTGCTCGTTCAATTTCTCAGGCCTACCTTACTCGACAATTCCTTGTTAATCTTAAACAGGTGATGTATAAATATAGCAATCATTTTCCAATCCATATGGACAACAAAATTTGGAAGGAGAGAAATTCATTTACATTTTCATATTTATTTTATAAATTTCAGGATGGAAAGGTTTTACCAGATGGTCCTGTTGTTATTTCTCCTGATGGACTTTTTCCCTCTCTATATCGGGAAGGTAACATCTCTTTGGTCTCTGCTGCTTCTTATTGTTCCGTTTCTTCCAAGTGGTACTTCTTTTTTGTTTGTTTGTTCCGAGAGGTGGGGGGTTAGGGACTACTTTAATACAATGTAATTGTAAAAAACTTCCTTTATTACATGAATGTTGATCGTCTTTGACGATACTTGAACTTAGATTTCGCAGGCAGAACAGCATAAGGAAACAAGGTTATTAAACTTGTTGAAAAAGTTGTTTTTGAACAATCCAACACTTCACTGGTCTTCTGTTAATTTCCCATCTAAACGTACTGACTAAACCTAATATAGAGAATCTAGTGCAAATAAATAAAAAATTCTTGTTTAATGTCTTCTTGAAGTGGTAAGCTTTTTTTTTTTTTTTTTTCTTATCGGCCTTGAAGTGGTAAGTTGAAATTCAAGTAAAATAGCTAGAGAACTAGCGCATTCGGCAAAATGGGAAATGGAAATCTGGAGGCTGGACTCTCTTGTGCGCTGCTTTTTCCTTAAATAATAATAGATGATGGCCTTTGAATGATAGGGTTATGATATAATATTGTACTAGGAACCTCTTCGGATATTATAAATGGGGAAAATTGAATAAAACGACAACATTCCACTTAGATTCCCTTAGATCATACGAAGACACAAGCACTCTCCATGCTATAAATGAAGAAGTTTCGGATTTTTCTATGGCATGAGTCTGATTTTTTTAATTCTAGATCGTGTAAGAAACCACCGTGTAGAGGTGTGACAAATATAATTAGGACCCTTTTATGGTTTTTGAAGTTTTCTTATAACTTATTGGCCAAGTAATTTGATGAATTATGATCCTTTTATGTATAAGGATTCATCAAAGTTCAAGGCTGCGTGTGAAATGTTCGGGCCTTGTCGACGTAATTCTGGTCTAAGACAGTCATTTTCTTTCTTTTTTTTTCTCTTTTCCAGTTATTAGGAGGGTTCCCCACGAATTCAAAATTGCATGCTTAGAGGTTAGTTTCGCACAAACACATTAAATTAACATACTTTAATATATTTCAACCTTGTCATTCACAATGTTATTAAATTCAATTTGAATTTTTATGTCATCAGGTCATCAAGGATCTTTTTCCTTCTGATTGCAATCCTTTCTATGCTGGTTTTGGTAATAGGGATACGGATGAAATCAGCTACCTTAAGGTTGGAATTCCCTTGGGAAAAATCTTCATAATTAATCCCAGGGTAAATAATTCCATCTTTATTGTTAAATTTTAAATATTTGCTAGAAGTTTCTAAAATGTTCTAAGTTTGTCAAACTTTTTTTATTTTTAATTTCACAGGGAGAGGTTGTTGTAAACCGTCGCGTTGACACAAAATCATATGCTTCTCTGCATGCTCTCGTGAATGGGATATTCCCCCCTACGAACTCTTCTGAACAGGTTTAATCTTGAAGAAGCTTTATCTTTTTATTTTCTTGTTCATTATGTCAGTCTTGGGGATTGGTATTGTGATCAATATTTGAAATTCAATGTAAAGCATGTTGAGTGGGAGAGAACTGGGATGGATCTTTTTATACTTGCCTGCTGTGTGACTTAAATCTGTTACATTATTATGCTTTGAATGTAAGTTTCGTTATATTAAGGATTTCTTTCAGAAACTGCATTTTGTAAATTGCCTTTGCCCATCTTTTTGCTGAACCTTGTTTGCAGGAGGACTTCAATTCATGGAATTTTTGGAAACTACCCCCTCCTGCTATAGATATTTGAAAGGTCCCCATGGGTTTTTTGGCTCAATTATGATGGTCTGATACGGATGGGCGCAGGCTGTGCTGCTCCGACAAGTATACGGGTAAATTTATCAGCTCTACATAACTACTCTTACTCTAGGATTAGATTTTAGTAATTAGATACTTGAAATATTTTGTATAGGTTTTTAACAGTGTTTGCTATAATTTAATCGGAAACTTCATAGGAATATCTTTATATTTTTTTCTAGTATAATATGTTCAATATTTCCCCTTGAACGGAAGTATTGAAGATATTATTAATGAGACTGATTTTATTGAATGCATGATGTATGTTTATTGTGGTGTATGTTTTCACATTCCATGTGTTCAATCGTGCATGCTACTTCATTGTTTTAGTTTTTTTGCTAATACAGGTTATATATATGTTGTATCTGAGCCCAACAAGAACCACCTTATTCTGTTGTTGACATGTACTCTGAATTGATTGATTGGAACTCATAATTTGGTGGATGGAATTCTTATGAAAGAGCAGAATGGAACTTCTTCCCTGTTTGATGCTGCGAGATCAAATCCATTTTTGTCATTGGTTAGTTATGGTATTAAGCCATGACCACTTGAGTCATGGAAACCCACTACTGATATCATTTATTCATTATAGATAGATTAGTACATAGTTCAGTCCTTTTCATTTGATTGCATAACTTGCATATGTAACTGTGTACTTGAGTTATGCCTCTTCAGTTTTATTATTCTAACCTATAGAAAAAGTTTATGCTTGTTTTCCTTCGTCATTGTTTTTCCTTTTCCAAAAGGATAAATTAGCACTCTAACAGTAGTACATACACTTATTTGACACCTCTTATTTCTCTTCGTGCCAGATCAGATCTCATCACATTATTACTTCTCTCCTATTTCTTTTTCTCTAAAAGGTGTAGATTTAGCATTGGATTTATGTTTCAGTCTTCTACTCGTGTAAGTTTTCAGAATTTAGTGCAACTTCTTCTATAAAATGTTTTTATATGTTGGGATACTTATATATCGCACAATCATTTGACACACTATTACTCTTTGCTTTTCTCTCTTATCATCTGTCATTTATCATATCTATACTTCCTTGTTTCTGGTTTTATCTCAAGGTGCTCAACAAGCATCTTTATTCATCTTTATCCTGAAATTAAAGATGGGCTCGCAAGGACAAGAAATCAGATATTAGATAGTTTATGTATTTATGTTACCAGAAAATTAAAGATGGATTCAAAAGTCTATTAAAAAATTAATTTCAAATCCTGCTTATTAGATAAATAATATTGAATGTTTTAAAGTTTTTAAAAGTTACGTAATAATATATTTATTTCTAAGAAAATACTTATATAATAAAATTTATGGAATTATGTTATTGTATATCTATTACTGAACATTTTTAATTCAAAATATATAAACTATAATCATTTATAAGTTAGTTTTATCAAACTAAATTGTAAAGTTGATGGCTGGGCATAACAAGAAGTTTAAAAAATGTAGTCTTAGAAAATAATTTAGCCAAAACAATTAATGAGTATGATTTGAATTGACAGGGATGGCTAAAGATATGCTTTTTTCAAAATTAAAGAAAAATAAATAAACGGGAGCAGGCAACTAAATTGAAAGTGAACAAGAATAAAAAAAAAAACAATGAACAAAATAAATAGATGAGCAAAACTAAGGTATAATTTCCATTTTAGTTTTCAAAGGTGATGATTCACTCTAAGTTGTAATTTTTTTCCAAATCAATTAGTTATAATTATCGATCAATTCTAATAAAAATCTCTTCTTATTTTTTTCGATTAGCAACAAAAGTTTATTGATTAATTCCTATATTTATTTGTGTTAGTGACAAATACACGATAAATATAATTAACAATTAATTGTAATAAATTTATAATAAAATTAATTAATTATAGGTAGCTTAAACTTATAATCAATAAATAAAAAGATAATAAAAATAAATAAATAAAACATCTAACGAACATATAAGTTACAAATTAAACAAAAATGAAATACATTAAAAAATTAAAAAAAGCTATCATTACAAAATTATAAATAATAATAATAATAAATTCGGAAATATATTAATGAAAAATAATGAATATAGTTAATAAAAATACAAATATAAATAACCTAATTAACATAAATGATTAAATAAAATTGAAAAAATAATAATAACATACCATGTATATAATCAAAGAAAATAAAATAATTTATATATATATAATTGAAAAATTGTAAAAGTATATAAAAAGTTAAACTAATCTACTATGTATAACAATTAAACTCGTGAATTGATACAGCAGAGATGGGTGATGTGAAGGGAGCATCGGGGATAGATTTTCTGTAGTCCCATTTTACCCTTCCAATCTCAAATATTCGCTTAAAGTTATTATATATGGTTCTATTATTTGGGATGTCTATACAACAGTTCCAACTCAAACTGCCATTTTAATTCTTTTCTCTAACTATATGTTTAAGAAATATGTGTAGTTTTTTAATAATTTTTTTTTTTTTCAAAAAACGTATCTGACCATTTTAGGATCTTAAAAGTAAATAGTTGTACATTTAGTATTTCTCTTCATTCTTGTGTCCCTAATTAATTGTGATCTCTAAATATACCGTCGACGGTTTTAAAAATAATAAAAGAAAAAGAAAAATGAAATAAATTTTTTGACAAAATTTTGATAATTTATTCACAAGTTAAAAATAAATTTTAGAAAAATTTATATTTAAACAAGTGTCTTCATAAATAAACAAATAAATAAATAAAATAAGCTTCTATAAGATTTTCTTAATGACATAGATAGAGTTGTAAATTAGTTCTAACTTACGGAAAAAAATTTATTTATTGAAAAACCTATCCAAACAAATTATTTATGTATAAACTAAATTTACTTTGTAGATGAGTTCATTCCATTTTTTTTTCTCTTGAAACCGTCGAAGCCTGTACAATTCCATAAAGTCTTAACCATTGCTTTACTATGAAGAAAATATAAAATAATTTATGCATAAACTAATCAATGAACCAATTTGCATCGGAAACATTCGTAGTAGTATACATCACAGGGGATATTGGCCTCTCAGGTGTCCATAATCAGAAACATTAACTCTAAATGAGTAATTAATCGCAGCTAAATCGGGATTTGTATCTTGGGCGCTAAGATGTGAGAATCTTCTAGGAAAAACCAACCCAATAAAATGTTTATATAAATGATTAAAATCTTAAGGTAGTGACATTGTTCATTAATTTTCATTTACTATTTTTTCTACATATATTAGGGAGTATTGATATCTCACAGGCATCAAGTAGATACATTAATGCACCTATGTATATGATTAATTATAAAGGCATTGGAAAGTATGTTCAATCTATTAATTTGCATCCTTTGTGGAAGAATAAGAAATCCATAATCATATTTTAAGAAATTAAAAGGAAGGATCTATGTTATCTAAATTCTAAAATGTATAGAATTTTCCCTTCTTTTGCTCTGTACTCTGTATTTGGATTCATTCTTATATCAATTAAGGAATATGGTTGCCGTACATTGCTTTTTAAGTCTTTATCTCTTTTATTCATTGGCACATTCATCAGCACATATGGTGATCTGTTAGTTTATTCTCTTTACAAGTTGAGAATATATAATACAAAAACATAAAATTATTCATCATAATCCCTCATTTGTGTAGATTTAGATCCTAGATTGTAGGCGGCGTATGATCCTCTCCAATACCCATGTGGCTGAGAAAAACAAGAACATTCCAAATATATAACATTTAATAGTTCGGGTTTTTCATGTATTTTTTTTTACAAATTTACTAAAATGTACAAATTTTAAAAAAATTACATAAGTGAAGTTTGAGAAATACGACTTAAAAAAATTGTATTTTCAAAATACAATTTCTATATTGAAATAAAAATCATATTTCGATAACATAATTTTCATTTTCTATTTTTTTATTTATAAAGAAATCATATATGTGATTGCGACTTTTTATTTTTAAATTTATTTTATTTTATCTTTTGAAAGCATTAAAATTTCAATATATATTTTTTTTTTTCCTTTTTGATGTACTTTCCACGAAACCAGTGGATGGATGTCCACTAGTACATGTTATGTGTATCAAGTTATAAGTTATAATTGGAGACATTTGGCATCAAACAATAGTGGAAAATGAAAAGTTATTAAGAATTGTTAGTGAGACACGTGGTAGCAAAATCAAAGCTATTTGGCATGCATATTAGAAAAGTAGTTGTCTTCGAACCTGGGATTTTATTTTAAGCTCCAAAAGGTTAAATTGAGAATATATTATAGTTTCCCTTTTATAAAGGTTATATTTTAGGGATGTATATCTATTTACATATTATGCAATTCCCTGTAACCCAAGCCGTCCCATGTCAGATTTCATGTGTCTTACGTATTCTGCTCATTATTTGTCTAAAAAGAACATTAGAAGAGAAAAGATGTACTCTTACTACACGATTTCTAAAATAAAATAAAACTAAGTTAAAAAAATTAATAAAAAATAAAAATACTGTTATCCATACATGATTTCTTATAAGTTATATTTTCAAAGTACTACTTCTTATTTTGAAGTTATATTTTTTAAATATGATTTATTTATTTTTGTAATTTTTAAAAATGTATCTATCTTAATAAATTTAGAAAAAATTACACCAATTTTATAAAAGTAAATTAATAATTTTTGATACAATATCTAACGTCCTTGATATATTTTAGAGACACAAGACTGTTATATGATAATCAAATGAGTCAGGATATATTTGATGTAGATTTTTTTTTTTTAACTTGTGTTCAACTAAAAAGAAAATTCCAAAAGGTTTAATAAAAATATTTTTTAAATAATATAATAAATGTTATAGTTTTTTATACGCGAATTAACATGAATTATCACAAGAAAGTTTATTTATTATTTTTTATGACAAATTCTATGATCTTGCTTCAAGATTGATTTGAGTTTGTTCATTGAATAAACAATAAGTACATGTGGGGCCGTGAACTGTAGATAACATATACGAGTTGAAAGATAACTTCTTAAATGAAATGAACTTTCTCCCCTGTTATTAGTAAAATTTTAATTGGAAAATTGTAAGACTATCTGTTATTTAAATTTATTCAAAATTAATGCATGATTATGACACGATAAAACAAAATGAATTGTTGAATAAAATCGTTAAAGTGTTTGAATTGTGATTTATTTCAAAATTTCTACTGGATCAACTATTTATTTTTTATTTTTTAGTAAATGAATTCGGTTAATATTATTAAAATTTTACTTATATATTTTGTTGCTGTAACATCCTCTACTTAAAATTAATGTAATCTTTATTTTTTCTTTAAATTAGTTTTTAATTAAAATAAATTTTAATTTTAATCAAGAATTAAGAATGTTTTTTATTTTACCTTTAATTTTATTCGGTGAATGAACTTCATATGATTTACAATGATTTAACTATAATATAAATTTTAATTACCTTATTTTCATTAACTTTAACTTTTTTTTTTATTATTTTATACTTGTGAAGCTTTTAACAAATTAAAAAAACGTTTAAGACAACACTTAAATTGTCAATGTAATTGTATTTGGGATGTTAAAAAATCACAATTGCATTCATTATATTTGTCCTCTGAATGTAATATAGTATTGCCATTTGCGCATAAATTGAAAAACGATAGCTATTTCATTTTCACTAAAATGCAAAATCATTTGCTTTCATTACCTTCTCATTTCCTCAATATTATTTTGCATCGCTTAATAAAAATATGAAAACAAAGAATAAAGCTATATTAAAAGGGAAAACAATCACATTCACATAGCATAGAAAACTAGCGAGTGATCTTAATATTGAAATGCTTGTCAGCAAGCTGCGCAAGGTTTCTGAACTCCTTTTCATCGATGAAACCGTCGTTGTTGGCGTCTGCGGATTTAAAAGCCTTGCCACTGCTCCACGACGCAAAGAGCCCTCCGGTGAGGCGCACGGCACGACGGAATTCGGCTTTGCTGATCCTTCCGTCTCCGTTTGCGTCAAATGCCGTCGTTAACCACCGTCTAAACTGCTCCACCGTCATCACACGCTTTCCGTCACTCGACACATTACGCTCTATGAAAGCCATGGTATGTTATGTTATGTATATCTTGTTATCACCTTTCAAGCTTGCGTTCGGTATTTATAGTGTTAATGTACACAATGCATATCCCTCTGTAAAGATAATCATCATGATTCTACTTCCATTAATTATAATTAATCGCTGCTTTTGCTCTTTGTTTAATTAATAATGACGTGTTTATTCTCTCTTATTGCAACTTGGCATTCATAATAGAATGTATTGGCACAAATCCTCTAGATGAAGATGATTTTAAATACTTTTAAAGGGCATTTTGTGGGCTTTAGAGCTTTGTTGCGTTAAAGGCGAAAGAACGTGTTATTGTGCAAATACTAAAATAATACTGGTATGAGAATACGTATACAAGAATACATTTTGTTCCCAATAGATTATAGACGCTATGAATGACTTGAACTCTATAACTTGTCCATATACCATGCACGCCAAAACTCATCTATCTTCATTCAAAAACCATCCACATTTTGTACCAAACATCTACACCTTTAACATGCCTTAAACGTTTTTATTATTTTTATAATTTCAGTTAAATAATTTCATTTTATTATGATTGTTATATGAAAAGCACCATCAACACACTCACACATTATTTAGAATATATATTTTTATTATTGATAAAAGTTATTGAAAATTAATGTTTTAGTGAATCTTTTTTTTCTTATTTAATAAATATTATTCTGAGTTTCTAATTTTAATCAATAATAAAGAATGTATTGGAAAAAATATGTTAAAAGTGTATTACCTCTCATTTATTATATCATATATGTTTTCTCAATCGTATATATCCATAGTGCCATGCAAATAATTAAGAGCAAACTTTAACTTAAAATTGAATCTCAATTAATAAATTGTTGTATCCTCCCCTATTCAAAGTTCAGACATTCATCTACTCTCGTTTCTTCTTCAAAAAGATAAAATAAAAGGGGCTCTTGGTGATGCAGTGTAAGTTTAACTCGTTTTTCTAATAGTTAAGAAGTGAGGGGGACTTATAATTTAGTTTTTTTTTAATATATATTGACTCTCTCAAGTTATCGTCTTCGATTTTATTTCAACATATTTTAAAAGAAATTGTTAAATAGTTAAAAATAACTTTGTATCACAATATAAAAACAAAAGTAAGAGGGTGAACATAATATGAAAGGGGGTGCAAAAAAGAGTTGTGGTGTGCATACTCCCTGGCCCATGGACGATGATTAATATCCCTTTTGTATCTTTGTAACACCGTGATTAGTGATGGGCCGAAATTATTGACGGATTAATGCGTAATTAAGGTAGTTAAGATAAGAAAGAAATGGTTATGTACTTAAGGCGAAGGGATTGAGTGAAGAGGAAGGCTAAGATGGAGTCCCGCGGACACTCAAACCCGCTTCTGTCGTTTTCGAGCTTCATCCATCAACACTGCGTGCGGCTCGGGGCCGACCTTGCCACTCGTTTGGATGAGACGAGGCGAACCCTAGCTCAAGCCCATCACAATCTTCTAACGCCCAAACATGCCCTCGCCGCCACTGCCACATTGGGTTCCCATCACGTCGCCAAGTCCCTCGTCGGCACCTCTGTTTACACCGTCAGCAATTCTAACAATGAGTTCGTTCTTATCTCCGACGCCGAAGGAGCCAAGTCCATTGGATTGCTCTGCTTTCGCCAGGAGGACGCCCAAGCCTTCCTCGCTCAGGTTTCTTCCTTCTAATTTCTCTTCTTTTTCTCCTCTTAATTGCATTCCCCTAATTCCTTTCTCACTGTTTAGGTTCGATCGAGGAGCAGAGAACTTCGAAGTAAGGCTAGGGTTGTTCCAATTACTCTCGACCAGGTGCTTTTCAATTTCTCAACTCTCTCGTCGTAATGCTGCTTTGCTGAAACGATAAATAAATGTTAATGCGGATTTCTTAACTCTGCTCTGGCTTTTAGTTAATGCTGTTTGAAAATCGATGCCTCGATGTTTTTCTGTTACTACTATTACTGTATGATATATTGTGTTGGGTCGTCAAAAATAATATATATTGGCAACAATACGTTGATTCTTACTTGATTATTTGTCAATGTGAACCTCTATACTTTAAGTGACCTATCCATGTTTGACATTCACTAGAGATGTGGATTGACTTCTTTCATATTGAAAGCCACGTAGGAATTAAGTAATCTGTTATGATACGGACAATTCTTTTAAAAATGTTCAATTCCTATTTAACTTTGAGGCTCAATATAAGTGAGACAATCCGAAATGAAATTACCCTTTGAATTTTTGTTGACATGGTCATGTGACTTTTAGCATTTATATCATGACCCGTGTCACTTATCAGAAGCTTTGCAACCATGAATCTTATTGTACACATTTGACCTTTACTATCAACGACGGAGGATATGCTTCTGACTGCAAAATTGTAATGTTTATCATGTTCATTTCATGTATGACTACTCTTGTGCAACAGGTATACATGTTGAAGGTAGAAGGCATTGCATTTCGATTCTTGCCTGATCCAGTTCAAATAAAAAATGCTTTGGAGGTTGGCATCTACAATTTTTGCATGACCATTTCAGTTCAATGGCAATGACAATATTAGGCGAAAAAAATGCTTTTATCACGTTAGCTGAAGTGTGGGAATTAGTTCTATGACATTAATTTAAACTAAATTATACATAAAAATGTAGCATATATGTTAGTCAACCAGTGAACCATAGGGCTCCTAGATTGTGCTAAACTTAACTTCCATTTCATGTTTATCAGCTCAAACCAGCCAATAAGGGAGGCTTTGATGGAGTTCCTGTTTTTCAGGTGTGTTCTCCTTTCCCTGTTTGTTGTGAACTTTAGATGGTTTGTTGTTGGGACTCACGAAAATGGTTTTTAGCTTGTCTTTTCATCTATACATTATTTATCAGTATACTTCAGTTCACTTTTTCTCCCTGAGATATTTGTCAACTAACTAACTGCATGCAACTGTTATGTAGAATACATATAAATATTAGAGACTGGCTGATAACTTTAAGCCATTTCATTATTTTAGTAATTCCTTGCTTCTGTGGTAAATTGATACTGTTATTGACTTATAATCATAAATGCTTGCTTACAGTCTGAACTTTTGGTTGTGAAGAAGAAGAACAAGCGTTACTGCCCTGTGTATTTCTCTAAGGTTTGTCTCATTCATTGATCTTCTCGCCATTTCACATTCATTATCTAGCATCATTAGTTATTTGCATTTTTATTCATAAGATATAATTACATAGTATTTTATCATTTTGTGGTTAAATGGACAGGAGGATATTGAGCAGGAACTGTCCAAAGTTTCCAGGACATCTAGAGTACATGGTGCTTCTCAGCATATAGTGGTATAGTATCCTCCTTCCTTACTCTTGTTACGTGGAAGCATCTTTTAAAGTATTATGTTTATACTTTTGAATTGCAATGTATTGGTCAAAATGCTCGCTAGCTTTTTAATCTTTTTAAACTGTGCATAGTAAAATACAACCATTTGACACAAAATAAATTATTATTTTATTGTTTTCTAATATTTTATTGAATAAAGTTAGTATCAATTGAAAGTAATTCATGAAGTATTTCCTCTTTAATTATCACAAGCAGTAGCATATTTTGTTAAACCCTCAAAACTCTAATGTTGTGTTGCAAGTGTTTTGTGCAAGACTGACCTTGATTCTTGAATAAATATTAACTTATAACTTCCGTTATGATCAACTTGAAAACTTGTTGAATATTTGGTCGAATCATAGTGGTTGTGTACTATATTTTCCTGATAATCATGGCATCAATTTCTTTTAAGGAAATGATTAAGGTAAGATATGTTTGTGTTATTTAAATTTTACTTTGAATGGAAATGGGCTAGGAAGCAATTATGCTGATGGAATAATTAGTTTTGGCCCTTTAAATGGTTTACTTTTTCCCAATTCCTTTTTCAATCTTTATTGTAAACAAAGCATCTTTCAATGGATGGTTTCAATGTAAAAATAGCAATCTAAGGTATTGTTTGATTGAAGATATTTTTTTTTTCATTAATAATTACAATAATGGTTTTTAACTGTATTCCTTGGAAAAATTTTGAATAGGAAATGGTGAAAGCTTTAGGGGGATAGATTTAAGATTTGTTTTCACCAATTTTTGTATATATCTTTTGAAAGCAGGAAGCAAAGTAAAAACAAAACTATCATTTTTGTAACTCTTACTGAAAATAAGAAATGAAGACACAGAACTTTTCCAGACCGACGAAGCATGTTCATGTGTAAGCTCTTGTAATCTGTCTTCCATCAAAACGGGTTAGGGGAAAGGAAGAAAATTGTGTTTCTGTAAAGAAACTGGATTTAGATTTTTGTGTGAGGTTTTGAGTAACCACAAGGTTCCTGTCTGCCAATACCAATCCTGATATTCTGTTAGATATCTTGTGTTGTTTAAATAATACAATAACTTGCATGCTACAGTGAATTTGTTTGAAGTTTGTGTCTCTTTTTTTTTTTTTATAAATTAACAGGTTGGTAGCTTGGAAGATGTATTGAAAAAAATGGAGGTAGATACCTCTGCTTACAAGTTCTGTAGCTTATAAGCTTGGCAGTAGTTTGAATTCTGATAAGTTGTCTCTCTCTCTTGATACAGATGAGTGAAAGAAGTTCAGGATGGGAGGATTTGATTTTTATTCCCCCAGGAAAAAGTCACTCTCAACACATACAAGAAATCACCGAATGATTCTCAGGTTGCAAACTTAAGCCAAGCATAATTTCATGTGTTTTCCTTGAGAAAATTGGATGTTATTGTTGTCGCAATTTAGTCAGCTGGTGAGATGCCAGGACCTCTGCCTTCAAGTTGTTGTGTTATTCCATCTTGTCTTCTCAATAGAAATTCCTTCTGATGCGAATGCTGCATTAAGATTCTTAGTGGATGTAATGTAAGGAAAATGTGAATGTGAGAGGACATAAAGGCTAACGTACATTTCAGTTATGAGGTCATTCCACTGTAGTTGAGCATGCTATGTGAGGAGTGTTCTTACTCATACATGTACAGATAATTTATTTGTTTCGGAAATAGCTGTAACCCTTTTCATTGAATTCTATTTTTATTATTAGTTCAGGGAAGAAAATGGTATTCACTTACATTTTATATCCGATCTGTTTTTGGATATGAGAAGAGATGTAGAATTTTTTTGGGTGGACATTAAGGAGGAGGACTAACAAGATTCATCACATTTCAAGCAGGGTTCATAATGGGATTGGTTCACCACCTGAAGAGAGTGTGGTTGACCCATTGCCGCTCTTCATTTCATTGTATGATTGAAATAGGGAGCATCCCATTGGTCTCACATGTATTGGCGTCACTTTTCTTTGATCCGATAATTCTTGGATGTGGGGACATAAATGTGATAGATTAACAGCTATTGGGATGTAGCCGCAAAACTTCTCCAGGAATCATTTTTGGTGATTTATGATGCGCGGACGCACAACCTGCAAACATTTTTTATATCAATTTTGAACAAGCTAAAAGTTTTTTCGTTTGATATATTATAAACTATAAAGAATTGGTGGAGACTCGCAATTGAGAAACAAATAATAGCAATCTCTCTTTGCATGCGCGAGAGTGACGCATCAACCATTTAGTTGGCGAGCATTGTCCTTGCACGTTGACAGTTGAGTATTTTCCAGTGCTAATGGACTTGAGGAATTTACTTCTCTACCCCTGTGGTTCTTCACTGATTTTAGCTACTGATACCCAATGGTATATGGGTAATTTCAAATTTTGCTGCCTAGAAATTTAGTTGACCATTGGCTGTGATATAAGTAAATCCGTTTTGTTCCGATTCATTTGTCTCATTCGAAAGGAAATATCAAAGCAAGGAAATCACAGTCGGAGCTACGTAAATGGGCTACCTCGATTTGAGCTTTATTCTTATTTTCTAACTGCTACTGCAACTACTACTACCAATCCTTACTCCTTATTCTCTTCACTACATGTAACTACTACGTAATTCACACCTAATTTGATTAGTGGGGACTTCATTTAAATATGTAGTCTAGTTCTCCTAACTCGAGCATCGCTGATAATACTACTAACGGGATGCAAGGTTTGAGTGTTCAAAAGATGCCGAAGACGATGCCATCTAAAGCTTTGATTACCATAATCAATTTTGTTTTCCTCACTGTCTTTCTGCTTGTTTATGCCACCATTCTTCCCCATCCATCTTCTGACTATTTCGAGAATGCAGGCTCCCTTGTGAGATGCTCCTTCGGCGAATGTCATCACAAGAAGGTGAGCCTACTTTAGTGGCATATCATTTTTTTCTTTCTGTTGTTCGTGTAAGCTGAATTCAAACTTCAGTTGATATGCATATGAAGCACGATCTTCAAAATTTGTAGGCAGAAAAAAGCTTCAAAATGAAAGCAGTATTGGAAGAACCTCAAGCAAACCTACACGGGGAAAAGAAAAAGAGAGCAATCAATGTAGTACCAAGCTTTTTTGGCGAGATGGGGAAAGGAACGAGGATAGGAATGGTGAACATGGAAGAAAACATTGTGAGTGAATGGAGGACGCATGGGGAAACAACGACAGTTTATTTCCAGAGGGTATCACAGTTTTTGAACTGGACAGACTTGTTTCCTGAATGGATAGACGAGGAAGAAGAGAATGATGTGCCATCATGTCCGGAGATACCTATGCCGGAGTATGCAGAATATGGAAGCATGGACATGATCGTTGCCAAGCTGCCATGCAGGTATCCCGAAAAAGGGTGGAATAGGGACGTTTTTCTGTTGCAAGTTCATCTTATAGTTGCGAATTTAGCCACAAAGAATGGGAAGAGGGATTGGAGAGGGAAGACAAGAGTAGTTTTTTGGAGCAAGTGTAGACCAATGATGGAACTGTTTCCATGCGACAACTTGGTTAAGCGGGAAGCTGAATGGTGGTACTATGAAGTTGACATCAACAAGTTAGAACACAAGGTTTCATTGCCCGTTGGGTCCTGCAAGTTGGCCTTGCCTCTCTGGGAACAAGGTATATATAAATATATCTCCTATATATTACATATACACACCATATATTTTTCCTTAACACAGCCAAATAAATAAGTACATCTATTAAAAACAACTAAAACGTTCGCAAGCATGCTGAACCTAGGTTTTTTTGTGAAAGTGATGTAATTTTTTCCCAAATTTTTTGAATGGATAATTTTTTAAAACATCACTGAGATGGACAAGTAGTATTTAGAAGCACACTTCTAAAAAGAAGAGGTTTTATTCTGATGAACAACTCTAAGTTTTTTTTTTATTTAGTGAAAATGTCTTTATCTAAGATTTATTTTTTTAATTATTGGTTTTAGAAAACAGTGATTACAATCCGTTCATATTTCTCTTTACATTCTAGTATCTTCGGCACTTTTTCTAAACACCAATTAGAAGAAGCTTATAGTGTGGTGAGAATGTGATCAACGAAATGACTGCCATATATTTCTTCTCCCTTCTCAAGTTTATCATCTACAAAGGCATTTATTTCCTTCATGTCAAAAGCTTCAATCATATGGTTAAGAAAACCGTGACGGATTTCGTTACCCCTGAAGCTACCAAAAATCATCATACTTTATTTGAGGAGCGTTGTTGTCTGTCATGGGTTTTTCCACTTCAACCCTCTGCTTTTGAAACATAACTTTTATAATCGTACGTGTTTTCGTGACTTACTTATATTATACATAATAAGAAAACAAAAAGTGAAGTCATAATTTACTTGTTTATATAATTCTTTTAAGATTTATCTGTTATTAAATGTAGAAAAACAAATACATAATTTTTATACCAAAAAAAAAAAAAAAAACATTGAACCTAGGACCTTTTCTGCTTAAAATTAGGAAACACTGCACAAGGGAGCCACTGACTATGACTGATTATATTTTTAACATATTGGTTAATTGTTTTCAACTATAACCTACTGTTCATCATAACGGATTTTTCTTATTGTGCCATTTTTCATGAGTTCATGACAGACCATCTGTGTATCTTTAAACCTCACGTAACGGCCCCATATGAACAAAGGGTATGTTTTTATGTTGGACTGGGTTGCATCAGAATTCCAAAGAGAATTAAGATATATGTCATTTTGATCTGATTATTTGTAATATTTTAACTGCATTTATAATTCTTGATTTTTCAAAAAAAACATTTTTATTTTATAGTTATGTTGTTGATACGGAGCATGTACCTATATTTTTTTTCATTTAGACCTTATTCATGAAGAAAATGATTTGTTAGTACCAAATATAAGATTCTATATTAGTCTTTTAGACCATTTATTTCAAAGCATTTAAGTGTTCTTTATCTAAAATTAAGCTACTTAGAGATCATTAATTGTAGGTTGAATCTTTCTATAACAAATAGGAATTATTCTCTTAATCACAACAAACATTACCTGAGATCTACTCAGTAATAAAAACTAATGATGTTTTGATATCAATCAGTAATATTAGTCATTGAATGGTTATTGTTCATGTCTCAGTTGGTAAAGGACTTCGAAGTGTAGAGGTGCAAAAAGGTTGAAAATGAATGATATATCTCGGTTGGAATTTTCCAAAGATCTCATTATTTCTAATGTTATTTTCAACTGAACTTTTTCATTTATTTTTATCTAAAGTAGCATTCAAAAAAGAATGCCATCCAAAAATGTTTCATAAAAGCCTTCATTTCCACTGAGTTAGGTTTCATGAAAATGAACAAACAAACAATAAATGCATACGCAAAATAAGTAAAATTTTAAAACTCCCTAGCAATTGCAGAGCAATGAATGAGCAAATAGTTAATTCTTTATGTGCTGGTCATCATTATCTTTATCCAAAAGTATTAGTAAAAGCATGTTTGTTTGAATTGTGGTTTAACAACCCATACCAACCGGGCAACCACTTCACTTTTCCATCCTTGCGATGTGAAGGTAATCACCAACTTTTAGATTTTGATGCCTCCACCCATACCTATTATTGTTTGGTTTATTCAGAGGATGTAATAAAATGGATAAATATGTAAAAAGGTGGGATATATTTGGTAAAAAGTGGAGGAAATAAATAATAGAATATATTGTAATAGTTTTCATCGGTTTCTACTATTTTAGCTTTTTCCATCTCATTTTTATTTTTCTTTGAACTTTTGGAACTTCAATTTTCACTTATTTTTAACTAACTAGCTTTTTTCTCCCAATCTTTTTTCTTTATCTTTTTACCATAGTAGCATTAGTTTGCCCTTGTTCGTAGCATAAACAAAACCAGTTAATAGTTTTCAATTAAATTTCGCATCACGAAAAAGCGATGGATGAGTTTCACATCCATGCAATATTTTATAACATCTTTGTGGTAATTTTTTTTCTTTTATTTTACATTGTTGTGTTTAACATCTTTTCTCAAGTTTTTATCATTTCTTTCTGTGTCTGTTTTATATTTTATTACATTAAAGTTTGTGCGTATATTATTATATGATAAAAATACAAAATTAGTAATCCAACAATCTTTCTATCAAAAAATAAAACTCTGCATTCAGAAATAACCACTACAAAGGTTGAATTATTAAGAAACGAACATAATTCTTTTTATACTGTTAAATGTTCGTAATTCTCTACTCAAGTATTTTAAAATTCTTTTTACAAAATTATTCATTTTAGTTTTTTTTCAAAGTAATATTTTAATATAATAAAAATACATACACCTAGACAAGTATGTCTTTGGTATACTATTAATAAAAAATATATACTATAAAATTAATTATATCAATTTGAACTAACGAAAGAATCTTGTTATGATTTAAAAGAATAATAATTATTGAGAAAAATAATAATAGAAAAGAAGGTAATTGAAGTTGTGAATGTGCAGGAAGAAAGGAATTGGCGAAGAGTGAGAAAAACGTTGAAAGCAGAGTGAGAATGAAGCGCGAAGCCTATGCCACGGTGTTGCATTCCTCAGAAGCGTACGTTTGCGGCGCAATAACACTAGCACAAACGCTCATCCAAACAGGAACCAAACGTCACCTAATCCTCCTCGCGGACAAGTCCATCTCCGTTCCCAAACGCCAGGCCCTATCGCAAGCGGGTTGGAAAATCCGAATCATAACCCGGATCCGAAACCCGAGGGCAGAGAAGGGAAGCTACAATGAATACAACTACAGCAAGCTCCGTCTGTGGCAGCTCACCGACTATGACAAAATAATCTTCATCGATTCCGACATCATCGTACTCCGGAACCTGGACATCCTCTTCCGCTTACCGCAGATATCTGCCACGGGGAACGACCAATCAGTGTTCAACTCCGGGATAATGGTGATCGAGCCTTCGAACTGCACGTTCGACGTGCTGATGCGGCTTCGCGACGTCGTCGTTTCGTACAATGGAGGGGACCAGGGGTTTCTGAACGAGGTGCTGGTGTGGTGGCACAGGCTGCCGCGGAGGGTGAACCTTCTGAAGAATTTCTGGGCGAACACGAGTGCAGAGGCGAGGGAGAAGAATGCGCTATTCGGGGCGGAGCCGGCGGAGGTGTATGCGATTCACTACCTGGGGTGGAAGCCCTGGCACTGCTACAGGGACTACGACTGCAACTGGGACACCCTAGAGCAGAGGGTGTACGCGAGTGACGTGGCGCACCGGAGATGGTGGAAGGTTCACGACGGCATGAAGAAGGGTTTGCAGAGATTATGTGGGTTGACGAAACGGCGTCGCGGTGAGTTGAAGTCGGAGAGGAGGAAGGCGAGGAGCTTGGGTTTGTCTGATGGACATTGGAAAATCAATATCACCGATCGCAGACGATTTACCCCTCTCCTCACCCATTAGACAAATAGCTCCTACTATAAACCCTAAATAACTCTTACTATAACCCTAATAACTCCTACTATAAACCCTAAATAACTCTTGCTATTACATTTTCTTCTCTCAGTATCACTCACTATCAACAAATTAGTTTTTAGAAGCAAAATTAGGGATTTTAAACCCTTTATTTAACTATATGGTTATCTTATTAATTTTTTATATATACATCCACTTTACATATTTTATATTTTGTAAGAGTGTTCTACGCATCAATTTGGTTTTTCTTTAAAAAAGAAATTGACATCTAGTCTATCATATATGCCAAATATATTTGTTTACAGTAACTTTATTATCAACATTCACATTGGTCATGCCATCATATTACAACCTAAATTTAACTATAACATTATAATGTGAAGTAGTACTCATATCACCCAAAATACCCACATTACCATAATGTTGTATTATGGCTTTAGTGTTAACCTCAACCATAACATCATATTGCAACAATTGACATATTTTGCTCTTAATATCACATTATGTTCATAAAAGCATATCATAACCATAGTGTCATTCAAAAACAATTATCACATATCAATAAATATAACATGTAAAGAATAATTGACATTGAGTTTATGCAACAATAACAAAAAAAAACGATATTAATTGATGTTAGATCGAGTAACGTATCCATACACAAAAAAAAAAAATGACAGATCATATTAACAAACAAGGATAGGAGAAACTTGATTTTTGTTTTAACTAAAGAAAGATATACACAAGAGAAGTAAAGTATACATAAAAAATGACAAAAGAAAACAACTATTTGTCTACAATCTAATAATTTTATAGCAATTTTAAAGAGGCGTGTACTGATAAACCTTGTTTCAATCTTTCTAACTAGTCAGATATTCAAGATTAGAAGGTTGTGTATCATATAATCCTATTATGATCTGCTAGATAATTTTATTGTTCAAAATTAAGAGTTATGATCTTATAAAAATTATTTTGATCCATTGATCATTTCTTTGATTGTTCATTAAAAATAATCTAAAATTATTTTCAAGAGAGAATTACATATATATTTCAAAAACCATGGTTAATGTCTTTTGTAATTAAGCAAACTTATTTAATGTTAAAATATAATAAATTTAAACTATTATTAAGTAGGCTTCATATAAATTATTACTTCTTTTAAATAACAAAATTAACATAATAAACAATGTGATGAATAAATTTAATATATAGAATAAAATAAGGGATTATAGACCCTAATTTATATTTAATTATATTTATGAGAGAGATAGCCAACTATAATTAAAAACTATTAACACAAGGAAGGAATAAACATAAATACTTCCAAGTCCCTTTATTAGAATAATACTTATTATGAAAAATAATAATTAATATTATAAAAAAATTATATATAGTTATAAGTTAATATATATTGTTTTATTTAATACGATAATATTAAGATATACTTTATTTTGGTTGTTTCTTTCTTAAGTATATATAACAGTAAGAGTAGTATACTGAGTAAATATGTTAAATTAAATTTATCTTGTTTTAAGGAGGGTGATATTGTGGTCGGATCAAATTAATTCTATCTTAAGTCAAATAAGATTAAATCGACTCAAATTTAAGATTATTACAAAATTTAACATTTAACAAATATCTAGCACTCAAATTAATTATTTAAAATAAACAATAAATATAATATAAAAGTACTTGCATTTAATGTTTTTGTTTAGATTGAATGAGGACTGGAAAAGAAATGAAAGAATTAAAAAGAAAATGAAAATATAACTTAAGAATAAAAGATAATTAATAGAAAACTTGTAGTTGATTTGATTTGATTGATATTATATAAAAAAATCTTTATATATAAAAAAATAATCTGTAAAATCATTTTTTGAAAGCGAATTGATATACAAATAATTTTCAAAATATAAACTAAAGTTAAGAAAAGTTTACCCTAAAATAAAAAAAATTATTATTAATTTGTAATAAAGAAAAAGAGTTTCATTTAAAAATAAATTTTTTTATTAAAATTAATTAATTTACAAAAATCAAAATTAATAAATATATTTTATTTTATTTTATTATATATATGTATATTATTTTTGTTTTTTATTTCACTGCAATAAAAACATAATAAATAATAATAATAAATTATATTAAAATATAATTAATTATATTTTTAAAGTGATTAATTATACATAAATATACTAAAATACTTACGGTATAATCAATGCCGTGAATATTATTGATTATAATTTTTTGTTCACCCAGAAACAAACAAGCTAAAAGAATAAGAGAGAAGCATTACACCGAGGTTTTATTTTTTGTTCGTTAGGAAAAAGAAAAGGTTGATTACAAATGCACCAACTTGTGTGATGATTCCTAGATTGATGGAAACGGCCACTTCGAAAATGTTATGGATTTATGCAAAATGGATTTTTGTTGAAAAATGAAATCTTATTGGAACTGTCCAGTTCACTCTTTGAAACCATATCACATCCTCGATAGGATGAAATAGGATGAATTGAAACGGTATTTTGTAAGTACATAATTATCTTAAATAAATTCACTATTTCTTTCTTTTCCGATCGCCTGGAAAGAAGTAGTGTTCGATCGATTACATATTCATCAATATTCGATTGATTGGTCTGAGGTTATCGACAAAAAAGATTTGTCTAAGTCACTTTGTTTATTTTTGTCCAAGTTACTTCTTTTTTTGCCCAAGT
>Ga0209700_100340_pt1 | contig 84508 bp, 50 predicted proteins | sample SiratroredBW_FD_187528 | JGI IMG/M metagenome (GOLD analysis project Ga0209700, IMG submission 187528) | Root nodule microbial communities of legume samples collected from California, USA - Siratro red BW (SPAdes) (version 2) | ecosystem: Host-associated > Plants > Roots > Nodule | place: USA... | reverse complement strand
ACGGGCAACACACAAGATTTAACGTGGTTCGGTTTCCCTAATCCACGTGCAACAGGAAGAATTTTATTCACTTGTGATTGCTAAAGATTACAAATACAAGTTGTGTATTTATAGGGAGAAACTAGGATTACTGTCTAATTGGGCCTAACTCAAATCAAGCCTCCACAAAGCCCAACACTGTGATATGGCAATCTAGATTTGTATATATATTCTTTCATAAATTTGACAGTATTCAGCTTCTGACTTGGGAGCATTAAATGACTAACGTATTGACAGATAAGAAAAATAAAATTTGATTGAAATCTATTAATAAGTACACTATAAACCAAAGAGGAAAGTTTTTCATTGCAGGGTTGAGTTGGCAAATGGCCAACATGCATCTACGAGTTTTAATTATTTAGTATTGGTATTGTTGAAGGAGTAAAGAAGTGACTCTTTTAAGCTAGCTGATCAATGCTTCTACGAATTTTAGATGGATTTTGTCATAACTCCGATGCAATTTTCCAATGAATTGGTTTTCTGCATTATTTACAAGAAGGGGTGCATGGTATATATATGGATACAACACAAGTGTCATTTAGAGACATGTTGCTGGACCATTTCCATTTGCTGAGTTCTCTAGTTATTTATGACCCAACAACTTGGTATAGAAATATAAAAACATTCAGTCAAAACGGTGACCAAGTGTAATGAGTAGATGATAATGCAATGCTTCTCTATATTCAAGAATCAACACGGATTGAGGCACAGAAAGAGCCATCTGATACACAAAACAAACAACATATGATGGCTCAAATAAGGAATGTGGCAATTCTTGTAGTAATAATTGCGGCTGCAGTGTTACTAAATACCACAGAAGCTGAAGATTACGAGGTAGGGGGTACCACAGGTTGGACAAGCTTCCCTCCAGGAGGTGCTTCTTTCTATTCCAAATGGGCTTCAAATTTTACGTTCAAAGTAAATGACACTCTAGGTAAGTATCACCAAACAACCTTGTTGCTCCTTTAATTAACAAAGTCAAAACCAAAAACTTCTGTTGTGTAAATTCATAATTCTCCATTTCATGTTACTTTGAAAATATGCTAAGCTATTATTACAACATGATCATGAAGCCAAATATTTTATTTTTGTTATTACTTTATGTGCTGATGTTTATGATGGCACCCTTTTTGCAGTGTTCAACTTCGAGTCTGGAAGCCACAGTGTGGTGGAACTTACCAAAGCTAACTATGAAAACTGTGAATTCGACAACAATATCAAGTCCTTTAATCTAGGACCAGCTAGAGTGAGCCTCACAGGCCCAGGGGAATTCTACTTTTCCTGCCCCTTCTCTGGCCATTGCACCAGTGGCCAAAAGCTAAGCGTTACAGTCACTGACTCTTCTTCACCACCACCAAAGAAAACTCCAACTCAAGGTCCTTCCACTTCTCCTTCTGCATCTGGTTCACCCCAAACTGATTCAACTGCTATAGCCCCTCCACCACAGGGCTCAGCCACCCCTCTGGCTTCCACCTTCTCTCTATTCATCATCACCATACTCATCAATTTCCTCTCTCAATTTTAGGACACTTGTTACAATGTGTGGTAGCAGTAGCAATATATCACCCAATACTCTCTTTCTAAAATATTTTTCTTTATCTATTGAATTCATGTGAATCTTAATGAGACATGCATATATGATTCACATGAACTTCACGAAAATAAAGAGAATGTTTTCAGAAAGAAAGAGGGTATTGGAGAATTCCTCCTATCATGATATACAATTCGTAGTGTATTTCATTAAGCATAGTGGGTTTCCAAAATTTTGGCTTGTGATAAGATGATACTTAAAAAATATTGTTTCATTGATTTTCCAACTACATTATTGAGATGATTGTGATTGAATGAACAACTATTCTATTGTTATTCTATTGTGGGTTTTACCGATTCAGTTTCTTTTATTTATGTGTACAAGATTGTTCCACCAACTGTCTTACTTTTTCTGCTGATGAAAATTTGAGCTGAGGTTGGTTTTAACAAGTGGGTTTAATGTATAATATGGAACCTGTGAACGTGTCATGTTCGAAAAGTATACATTGTGATATTTTGACTTTGATATATATAATGTATATATATTTTGACTTTGAGCTCGTGACAACTTACAAACAGAAATTTGAGGTGTAGAGAATGACAGCAATCCATAATTTGTTGCCGTATGATGTGAGTGGGGTGCCAATAATTTAATCGGTACTCTCTCCCTTCCAAAATCATCTTAATTTTAACAATATAATTAGTTTAAAATTTACTAATTATCTCATGTTCCAATAAAGTATTAATTTTCTTTTTAATATGATCTTAAATTAATTATTATCTTTCTTATTTGAAGTAATACATTTATGAAAAGAAAGGATTTTTCTGTAAAATTGTTTTAAAAAGTTATTGCCTTTTTTAAGTGTGGAACGGAAAAGCTTCATTGATGTGCTGGTGTGTGATTCAAAAAGATTAAACTTCATGCACTAATAATTAAGTCAAAAAGTAATGAGTTAATTTTTTTATAAGTAAAAGGAATGAGTTATTTGGGTTGAAGAACTTCTTGCAAGTTTTATTCAAATACCAAGGTTTTATAAAATTTATATTTTTACGATTTTTTATTTACACTTTAATTTATTACAATTTTAAAAATTAATTTAATTCTTATATTAAGATCAAAAGATAAATTTGTAATTTTTTGCTTAAAAAATAAATATTTTTTTTTCAAGTTGAATAAAAAAACTATTTCTAATCCATTTTTATTGATTGAATTATCTTTCAAAAATTACATTTAAAAATAAAAATAATCGCAACTATCCTGAACATTTATTTTATATCTAATTTTGTTTTACCAGTCCAATTTTTTTTTTTTTCTCTTTATCTCTTCGCCTCCTTCATGCTGAATGTCTACCCTGTAATTTTTTTTATGCACGGTTCGTCTTCTTTTATGCATTTTTCGATTTTACAAGTATAGTACAACATTAATTACTTCAGCTAAAACCTGTCAACATATTTAGACCAATGTTATTCAGAAGAATCAGGATTTGGGCCATTGGCCCAAAATATTCTTTTTTTCTTTTGCTCAAGTTGGCCTATTTCATTTTTTATTGTTAAAAAAATGTGAAAGATAAACAATATAATAAATTATAAATAAATAAAATTTTGATTTCGCACTCTAAATAAAGGTAAAAGCCATTTTCGTCAAGCAGGCGTTGTGCTGGGAAAAGAGAAAATAAATAAAAAATAGTAAATAAGTGAAAAAAGATCAAAAATATACTGAAACAAAAAGTTTGAAAACAAAGTATTAATTGTATTTCAGTATTATTTTATTTATAATTATTATTGTTATTATATTTATTATAAAAACAAAAACTCATAACTTTTTATAACTAAAAAAAATATTATATTTTAACTTAATTGTAAAATGTAATTTATCTTGTAACTTTTTACTTTTGTTTTGAAAACAGAATTTTGGGTAAAGATTTTGGTGATGAGTTGCATCATCCCTCTTCTACAATGCTTACTTTTTTAAAAACTGGTCCATTTTAAAGTTTGAGATGAATGGAAAATAAGTGAAATTTTATTAAAGATTTTCCGGACCAAAATCTTGAATTCTCAACTCCTTGATTATAATCTCAATGCTTCGTTTGATCTTGCGTCAGGATGATATAACAGAGTCTTCTCTCATGGGCACAATTACTTTGTCACTCCTTCCTCTTTTTCATCGTAACAAAAAAATATATCTTTTACAATGTTAACGCAACAAACTTCCGTGTACATTTGTAAGTCAAATATTGAAAAGCTCACCATACTCTTTTAAACTCCTAAAAGGATAATTTCAATTTTTTTAAATAGTTTTATCTTTTAAAGATCAAAATTGTTCCATTTATTGACAAAATTAGAATAAAAATACAAAAGAGAATAAAAGTACAAACAACTCTAAAACACGAAATTTTTGTAAACAGAGATAGAATAAAAACACGAAGAACTCTAAATAGAAAGAACTCTAAAAAAAATCAACTAAAACTCATATTTATTAACATGTTCCATGTAAGTCTAAAATTTCAAGAAAATTAAAATAGTTATAATTGTGATTATAGTCCACATCAACCCTTGGTGACATATTTATTGTTTCGTTCTATTTTTCTTCAAAGCTTAATTTAAATGTATTAAATAATTTTTTTATTGAATTTAAAATTTACCATACTTACTTTTCATTTTTATTTCATCTTATGAACAAAACTCAATTTATCTAAATTAAAAAAAAAATTACTCATAGTTATCATAAAAAAAAATCACTACATCTTAAAATATATAAACACTTAAGTATTATTTTTTTAAGGATATAAAAAAACATAATTTTATAAAATTTAGTTCTTAAATTTAAATTAAAAACCTAAATGACTAAATATATAAGAAAATTAATTTAATATAGAAAGTAAAAGAAAAATGAAGTCTCTTCGTGCAGGAGTCATCAAAATCGTCATTCTGTGACAACTTCCTAATAAAAGAAACTAAAGTGATAATTTCAAAGTGAAATCGTGCATGTAAAAACAATTTACCTATTTTCGTAATTCAGAAAAAAAAAAACACTCAAATACGTAAATTTTCTAAAAACATACAGCATTTTTGTGAAAAACCAAACATATTGTACATAAGTATTTGGTTTCATGTAACTGTTTTCTATAATACAACTAAAATTATTTAAATAGAAAATAAATGAAAATAGAAGTTCCATCCTAATTAAAAAATGATTCTTTTATGTATGTCAGTATATATATATATATATATATATATAGATATTATTCTCATCCCACATGGAGTAAAACAAAACAAGAACAGAAGTTATAACTTTTTCAGAAATCAATTATTCACAGAATGAATAGTTTGGAAGAAACATACAAATGTTATATTACCATGTTTTGACTTTAAGGAATTTAAGGAATGTACTTTTGATTTGTGATATAAACACACTCCATTGTTTAACTTCAATAGCTGGAGTAGTAATATAAAAAGTTCAAACTGATAGTAACCATCTCACATAAGGGATATTTTAGAGATGAATTAAAATGATGGACAAAGTATTTTTTTAGTTTTTTTTTTTTTTAATAAGTGACTGTTTATTATTAAAAAAGTGAAACAGTATTTTAGTGGAGGAAAATATGTAGAATTACATTCTTACCCCTGGTCAGGAAACAAAAAGCACGGCATTTGGCATGTTTGAAAGTCTGTGCAGTGTGCTGTCCTTCAATATAGTCAGACTTCCAACATCATCAAACTTGAATCATCAAGTTTTACGAATTCTCGTTCTCATTCAAACTATAATTCTCGTTCTAATGTTCACAAAACCTCACCTTCGTCTTCCATTACTTTTATCTCCATGGAAAGTGGAAACTCCCATCGGGGAATTTTCCATCCAACTTCTACACATGTCTTCTTTGTCCTCTTTCTCACACAAGTGGGCCATAAACTTATGCCTTTTCACTGTGCCCTTCCCTGCCATCACTCACTTTATCAACCAAAAAAAATTCAACTTTACAACTTCAACACAACGAAGAAGCAAAAATACAAAAAAAAAGAAAAATGTTGAGGAAGAATAAGATATTGACCCCACGTTCATGGTTCGTGTAGAAAGATGGAAGCGAAGACTGGTAAACGTTACAAGTCAAATTGATTTGGTGAGATCTGTGCAAGTTCACACGGCTATTCCTGTTTTTTCCTAGTCTCAAATCTCGGCAGGCTCCAACTGTGCCAAATTCCCAAGTCACACTAATTTTGTTCACCTAACTAATTCTTTTCAGCAAATAATACTTTCACACCTTTATTATAATAATAATAATAATAATAATAATAATAATATAATGTATATTAAGATTTTAAGTTCAAAAATAAAATAAATATAATTAAAATATTATTTTGTCAAGTAAATGTATTTTATCTTCACGTCCACCGCCCAATACACTTCGATTTTTTCCACATTTTTACAATCTAAACTAAATCGATTTATTTACCCTAATTATTTGGCCACTCTTACGCAATCATTTATCTTAGTGCTTTAATTAACCGTTTCCGTTAAATAAGTTATCAAAATTAAGTTCTTATCTTTTATTAAAAACGAAAATATATCTCATCGATAACTTAACGCGTTATCTTTTCCAAAAGAATTAGTCTACTCGTGATACAGATAATCTCTTATCTTAAATAATCTTTTTAATAGAATATACATCATCTTGTGTAATCTTTTTAGTAAATATCATCTTAAATAATATTTTTAATAGAATATACATAATCTTGTATAATATGTTTAGTAAATATCATCTTAAATAATATTTTTAATAGAATATACATAATCTTGTATAATATGTTTAGTAAATATCATCTTAAATAATCTTTTTAATAGAATATACATCATCTTAGTAAACTATTATCTGAAATGCATATATTAATTATCTTAAATAATCTTTTAGAATAATTCTACGCGTCATCGCACTAACGACTTAGCTCCCCTGACTCTATAAATACCATCGCAGAGCATTGGCATTCCATATCGCAAGTTCATTGAGTACAAGGAAAAGAAGAGCACAGAGATCTAGAGTATTAGAAACAAACAGGGGCGACTTCACTCCAAGAACACATATCCATGGCAAGAATCTTCTTTCTCGTGCTATTTGCAGTAGCCACCCTGCTTCACGGCTCCGCTGCACAGACCAGACACGTGGTGGGTGACTCCATCGGCTGGACCATCCCTTCCGGCGGTGCTGCAACCTACACCTCCTGGGCTTCCACCAAAACCTTCACCGTGGGTGACACTCTTGGTACGTTCATCTCCCAAATCTTTCTATTAATTGTTTTATTATGTCTTATTAAAATTACGAATTTAAGCAAACTTATAATTTTTTTTTATTTATGATTTTTTGCAGTGTTTAACTTTACCAGTGGCCAACACGATGTGGCTAAGGTGACGAAATCAGCTTATGACGCATGCAACGGTGCCAGCACCGTTTTCACCCTTACCTCCGGTCCAGCGAGCGTGGTGCTGAACGAGACAGGGGAACAACATTACATTTGCACCTTCGGAACACACTGTTCCCTCGGTCAGAAATTGACAATTAACGTTGTTAACAGAGCTTCTGCCACTCCTTCCCCTGCCCCTTCACCCAGCAGGAGTGGTTCTCCACCAACGGCTACCCCTGTCCCCGCACCAACACAAGCACCAGCACCAACCACTGTGCCAGCACCTGCTCCAGCACCAACCACTGGACCAGTTACTTTCACTGTCGGAGACTCCTTAGGCTGGACCGTGCCTACTAATGGTGCTGCAGCTTACACATCCTGGGCCTCTGGCAAGACCTTCAAGGTTGGAGACACACTGGGTAAGTCACCATCCATGATTTAATTAAACACTTTCACAAATTTAAGAGATTTATTTATAGTTGATCAACATTGAAGCAAATGATTAACCAGAAAACATCTATGGTTTGTGTTTTTTGCAGTGTTCAACTACCAATCTAACGCACACAACGTAGAGGAAGTGACAAAGGAGAAATTCGATTCTTGCAACTCAACCTCTCCTCTTGCCACCTACACCACTCCACCCGCCAGAGTCACCCTCAACAAATCCGGTACTCACTACTTCATCTGTGGCTTCCAAGGGCACTGTCCAGCAGGTCAAAAGCTTGCCATCAATGTCACCGGCAGCAGCGCCACCGCGCCTTCCCCCGTCGCCACCCCTCCTTCCGGCACAACCTCTCCTTCCCCCTCTTCTCCCAGCACCAACCCGTCTACCCCTTCTCCTGCCGGCTCTCTCGCCCCTCCCCCAGCCAACTCCGGAGCTGCATCTCTCGGAGTTGTTGGAGTTTCCGCCACCCTTCTTTCACTTGCCGCGGCCTTCTTCTATTAGAGACATGAGATTGTAGTTAGGAGTGTTTGGAACTCGCGATTATTCTCGCTCTTTCATTGTATTTCATGAATTCACTTTTTTTATTTTTTTTTGAGGATCACAATAAAGTTAGCTTTCCCTTCTACAGTTTTGTTTGATCCTCTGTAATGAGTAAAATTGGTAGTTTGTATTGTTGTTAATGCATATATATATGGAAATTGGATTTGGAGTTACATACATATTTGAATGATGAACATCGCTTTCAATCTTGTGTTTGGTGGTGACAAAATTGGGTTTGATTATTGAATTAGGAAGAAGGTTGATGACTTACCCCCTCTGAAAAATAATTTAAGTTGAAAAGGAAAGTGCTTGCAAAAGAAAGCGTGACACCCGGAAGTCATAAACGATTGTGATGTTTTTGAACACTTAAAGCATTAAATTATATTGAGGTTTGAAAGATGGGTTCCTATTTATGTTGTTGTGATGTATGATTATAAATTAGATTAGAAAAAAGGGCAGAAGTTTAGGTACATGGGACTGCGTCTCCATTTTGGCATCCTATGCAGGACCCTTTTAAATAAAAGCTATGAAACATGCACAAAACATAATGTTCTGTATCTATAAATTAAAGTAACCATAATTTATAGTTTGTGGTCCTTTTCTCACCTTTCTTTTTTTGGATTACATTCATTCTCTCTCTATCCTTTTATATAAATATTCTTCTTTCTCAACACGAATTTTCCTTTTCATTAATTTTTAATTTCTTCCTGTCTTACTTTTTTTTTTTCGTTTCATCTCTCTCTTTAGTCTTTTATTTTTCATCTCTTTTACTTCTTGTTTTTACCTTTCGTAACTTGCTAATTTAAAATTCCAGCATCACTTATCTGAGTTAAATTTCTTTATTTATACTTTACAATTTAATCGTATAAAGTCTAATTTTTATCTCCTTATCGTTTAGAAGTGAGTGAAATTTTAAACTTTATGCATAGACTTTATAGATTATTCTCTGAAAACGTTAATGAATTGATAAACTTAATGGTTATGCATCAATAATGCAAAATAATTATATACTAATCAATTAAATCATCGTAATTTTTAGTATGATTATGATAAAAACTGACAAATATAAGACTATTATTATCCTATTACACTATAACAAATATGAATTTTTGTGACAAAAAATTTAGTGATAAATATAAATTTTGTAAGTGTTTATATATTATTTGCGACTAATTTTTATTTGTTATAAATTTTATTCATAACAGTGACAAAATTAAAAAAATGTCACAATAATTATATTTAAAAATAGAAAATATATGTCATAAATAATTAATAATTTAATTATAAATAAAATTATTTTTGTTATGATAATAATATAATTAATATAAAATTTATTAAATCTTTATAAATTAATGTTTATTTATTATTAGCGACAAACAATTAATTATTATAATGCTAAAATATTTGTGTCAATAATAATGTGTAACAAATTCATTCTTATATAATAGAAAAATTACACTTATATGTATCCATATTAGTAGGAAAAATATTAAATTCATTTTAAAACAGTTTGAATCAAACAATTTTTTCAATAACAGGTTTGGCAGGCCTATAAGTAATTGTACAGTTACATAAGTATTGTTTAATGTATATAAGTAAACAGTCTATAAGGCTTTTATCAAAGTATAGTTTTATTGGCAGGCCCATGAGTAATTGTACATTTTTTAGCCATTATTTTACCAACTAAGTATTCCATTACGCAAATGAATAAATGTAAAGAAAAAAAATACACATCTGGTAAATTGTTATTGGAAACATAATTTTAAAATGAAAAAAAATTGTACTTTCAAAACATGATTTCGGATCAATTTAAAATGTTTGTATTATGTTTTAAAACACGATTTTGTCTTTTTTTTTAATAAAAGTCATACTTAGAAGTATAATTTCTATTAATTTAATATATATATATATATATATATATATATATATATATATATAATAATCAAATATACAACCAGGTTTTTAATTTTATATATTTTTGAAATTGTTATTTTTTTTTTTAAAGTTGAAGTGGTTTACAGTGAAATCATGTAAGCATGATTTGATTTGAATATTAGATTTCTTTTAAACTTTGTTCGATTTTTTAATTACCTGATTACTTTTTTATATAAAAATTATAACACCCTACAAAACTAAAGCTTCTACTAAGCCGACTAAAGTATTAACATCATGCATATATTACAGTACTTCATAGTTAACATGCATCAAGATTACATAATGCTAAACTAAAATTTCAAAACATATTTATAATATCAAATACAAGTTTTTCAAAATATAATACTAGTCCTAATGGCATCCTTCAACCTAGATTATCTCCCAAATATCCATCTGCAGCACCGTCTGCTCCCGTGTCAAGACACGATCATCACAGACAAAAAATCAAACACAACACAACCAAAAGCAAAGCGTAAGTTAACCAAATTTTAACAAATCAAAAACATTCAATTTCATGTATCATCATAATATAAGAATCTAACACACTACAAACATGACTTTACTTCCGAAAAACTCGTGCATTAAATAGACCCCAAGATATGCACCTGTCATACATCTTCAAATTGTGAATCCACACAGCCCCCACACAAATGAATCATCAATCATGTATAACAGGGTTAGTCCCCCTGAGACTTTCCTGACCAACTATATTTCAAGCTGCAGTCACCCAGTTCAGACCTCCTTCGACTCTCTCCACCTAGTAATGATCATCTATTTGATTCCTATTACTAGTAAAGTCATGATATCAATCGTTATTGATCAGATCCTCAGACAATGCACTTTCTAATTAACAAGATATGGATGTTTTCTTTCCTGAAAATACTATGTTTAGGATTTGACCAACTTTATCAACACTTTTAATAATATCACATCACAATATAGATCTCTACTTATTCATTCATTCACTTTTAAATCTCAGTCTCCACTTCAATCTCAACATTTAAAGAAGTCACTAAACAATCAGTATAATTAAACTTAAATTATCAATTAATATATTTTATTAAATACATACATTGCATTCTAAAAGAGTTAAATAATTGAAAACAAGAAGTCAATTTTATTTTTTTTAGCTTGAGCTAGACCAATTTGCCCGGGCGAAAATACCCCTCGCCTGAGCGAAAAATTTATCGCTTGGGCGAAAATAGTCCAGAGAGCAGGGTCTTTTTTCGCCTTAGCGAAAATACTCTCGCCTAGGCGAGAATACCTCATCGCTTGGGCGAAAGATTTCTCGCCTAGGCGAAAATACTCCAGAGAACACACTTACTCCAGGGGCTTTCTCGCTTAGGCGACTGTACCCTCGCTTGAGCGAAACTAATTTCTCGCCTGGGCGAGGAACTTCCCGCCTGGGCGAAAACAGTCAAGAGAGCATACTTGCTACTCGAAACCATTCTCGCCTGGGCGAGATGATGTCGCCTGGGCGAATTATGCAGAAAAAACATCAGTTATCAGCATTTATGCAGTTTTTACTACCACAAAGCTACTACACATGTCTCAGATGACTAACTTAACTAGAAATTCAACTTGCATTCCATCAATTACCACATACTCATCATACATACCAAAATGAATAAATAATCAAGAACTCAACTTAAGTTTCATGCCAGCAAATAAACCATCACAGATGCATTTTCACAGACATATTATAAATGAAACCCTAAATCACAAACAAACTAAAATCAAGTAACATGCAAGTCAGCTTCCCTTACCTGAATTGCACTAGAAGTTCTCTCTAACAGCCCCAAAGCCTAAGATCTTCAAGAACTCGAATATGCACCAAAGGACCTCTGATCAACGATCACAAGTTCATAAGGTAGAGGAAAACGAAAACCTAAAAATGGATCTAGGGGAAGAGGGCAGAAAATGAACTTACTCTAACGGAGATTCTGATCAGGTAGACTTGCTCTATTTTTCGTCATGAGTCCAACACTGAGCTCCGCTTGAGAAACTGATGAGGTACGGAAACAAAGACTTAGAGAAAAGTCAGAGAGTTAAGGGTTTTAGAGAGATGATGGCTCGAGTGGAGATAAAACTTCACTACTTACTTTTTCTAACTTTTTCTATAAATACGCGTTTTCAGTCTAATAATATAATAATCAATTGTTCATTCCTCTTCTATCATTTCTATTCAGATAACAGATTTTCTAAATTGTTATGATTATTTTAAATAATTAAAAAAATGTATATATGATTTTTAATTTCAAATTAATGTTTATATCCATTTTAATCTACACATTTAAAAAAGAATAGTTCATTACCAAAACCAAACAAAGATAAAATTCAATATACGATTTCATTGTAATGCATTTCTCCGTCCATGAAAAGGAATTGATCTAAATAAATATATAAAACCTAAAAATGTACTTGGATATACAATCTTAAAAAAGTTTTATTATAAAACTTTTGGTTAATTTAAGACTTTGAAATCTTACTTTCAAACACAATTTATTTAAACATGAAATTTTTTAAAATTTAAAACCCTACATATCACTTATAGTTACTTTAGTATTTTCCTAATTTTTACCCTTAATTCAAATCATTCCCCAATTTCCCTCTATTTTAAATTTTACCTCTCGCAACAACTTTTTTATGGCCTTCACATGTTAACATATATTAAGTTTCCTAAAAATTTTAAATACATGATGATGGGTAGATTCATGAATATATGCACAAAACTAGTACATGCGAACCTGAACTTGTGGCTTATTATCTTATATTTGTGTGTTCTGTGTGTTTGTTGTATTAAAACTTATGAATTAGGAAATAAAATGATAAATATAATGTTGGTAAGCACTAACATTGTTTGGTGGAAAATGTTTTGTGTTAATGAAGAAGAAAGAAGGAATTTGTATGATAGAATTTAAAATAGTAATAATAATAAATCATAAAAGTATGAGAAAGATCTCTTAAATGTGGAAAATAAAGTGTTAGTTTTCATGATTAATTAAAAAAAAAGGACCCAGTGTCAGTCCATACAGGTCCAAAAAAATGTCTTAATAAATGAACAGAGACTTACTTCTAGAAACAAACCAATATTTATTTTTTCGTCAACGAGTTTCTTACTTCCTCTTGTTCAAAGTCAAAATTAAGCAGCTCCGCGTCCAATTTGAACGTTTTCTTTTTTTCAGGCACTGCAAAATGTTAAAGAATCCACCACTAAGTTTCGTATTAACGGAGAAATTTAAGCCAATTATAAAGGAAAACTTACAAATTTATTTTTTTAAAGTTTCAAGTCAGAGACGTTGTCAATATTTTATATAAGTTTGATTACATTTTATTATTATAAAATTATTTTAGTATTTTTTTTTTTTTGAGAACTCATCGATGATTATGATTCATTTTAACGATCGACTTAAATAAATATAATATAGTACTTGTACCGAAAGTTTTATAATTTTTTTTATATAGAATTCTAAGATTTTTATTATTTTGGGATGAATGAGTAGAATGAATCACACAACCACACACATGGGTACCACTACTAAACCTCTCCAAACGTTGGGCTAACAATAATAGAAAACAATAGCAATATAATCTCTCACAAGGGCCTTTCGTGCCCACCAAAAACCTTGGAATTTGGCTCACCATTATAAATTTAAATTTAAAAGTGCATTTAATGGAACAATGAAACACGTTTGGGCCTTTTACGTTTATTATATTAACATTGTCGAGAGATAATTCAATTTATTACATCAATCGTTTATGGGGAGTGTCATATATTAATATTAATTATACATATGCAGAGAAAAAAAAAAAAGGTTTATTCCCAAAGACTGAATGATTAATTTATACTTTAAACAAAGAACTGAAAAAGTAAAAGTCTATAATGCTTCCGTGACCTCTCCATAAAATAAGTAATAACTTGCAAAAGCTGTCCCCTTTCCACTTGGTAAACACTTTTGTGAGACTTTAAACAATTATGTATTGTTTTAGAGAGACTTTACAACTAAAATTATTAAGAGACTTGTAAAAAATGTTAAAGAAACTTATTTTTTTAAAATAATAATAAATATATAAATAAACATGTTTTTGAAATATTCAAAAAAGTATCTTCCACGTTAAACAATATATTATCTAAGTGACAGATTAAACTATATATACTCTAAAGGTTTAGAATATAAAATCACTATTTATAATTTGTATGAGGCATAGTCTAACTAAAACTAATTGTTCGTACTATCATAAATATTATTATTTAAATTTTTATATGCTTTTCTTAATATTTGGGATAAAAGTGTTCATTTGAAAAAGAAAAAATAAAAACTCTAGATCATATCATCGGAAGAGTCTCACGACAAATATCTTTTGCAATACTTGAATTCACAAACAAAAAGGACATGTAATAAGAACATGAGTCTATTAACCAATCTTTTTGTGATGTTCTATCTTGATAAAAAAAAAATACTATCATCTTAATATTTATGCTAAGAAATATGAATTTAATTTTACATATGACTATAAAAAATGTTTCAGTTTGTAATATTTGAAGTGTGTACAAAATCTAAGATATAACTGTTAAAATAAAAGTATCTTCATATAATAATTCTAATAAAGTTTAGTATTAGTGAAAGTTTGAAGTTTCTAAAGGCCGGATATAATATCAATTGTGGAGATGAATTAATGAAAAGACTTCTTAAATTTCTATTATACTTTTTATGTGGAAAAAAGTGTCTCGATTGAAAAATCTTTACTTGTAAAACATTTTTAAAGACAACATATATTAATATTAATCTTAATAAAAGTTATATCTTTACTATAGCATGCCAACTAATCCTTACGAAGTAAAAAACAGGAAATTACTCTTCTGTATCTAACGGTTATAATATTAGTGTCATGCTTTGGTCACGGGAGAAAAAAGTAAAAGCAATTAAATTTTTGCAGACTCGTGGAAAATTTGTAACTTAATTTAATTTGGATTTTGTTTAACACAAACCTAATAATTCAATCAGTTTAATTCAAGATGTTTCTAAAACTTATTTAATTTAAATATTAAGTTACAAAACTGCTACTAGTACTACTCATTTATAGGATATTATGATGCATTGGATTAGTTTTAGACCTATAAATATAATAAAGCTGTAGAAGTTCATGAAGAAGTTTATAAATTTTAGCGACTTTTTGTTTTTTTTTTTTTTAATTTTGTACGAAACTTACTTTGATTTTTCTTTGACCGTTACTCTTTCACTCTTGTTTCAGGTAAAAATAACAAACACAGACAATGTTCCACCTATTTGTTTCAGTGAAAAAGAGAAAGGACGATTATGGGGAAAAAACATGAAAAAAAATAGATTTTTTCCATTGTTTGAGATGAGAGAAGAAGAAGAAAAGCATAATTGTGAGTCTATAAAAACTATTTCCTTTCAAATTAGATAGAAGATAAGAAAAGAAGGTTATTTTATGTAAAACACTAGGAATATCTTATTTATTTATATTGCATATTATCTCTTAAGATATTTATGTCATATATATATATATATTCATTTTTATCACTAAAAAATATTTAAAAAATAACACTTAAAAAATCATTTCACTTACTATTCATCTTTTTCTTTAAACCGAACATAACATAAATAAGTGTTCAACAATAGTTTTTTAAAGAAAATGTTAATCACTATGCTGATTGAGAAATTAATTTATTTTTTCAATTTTTACATACTTTTCTGGGTTCTTCAATGCAATCTCAATGTAATATTCAATAAAACTATATGTTGATTGATTTTCATACCTATATTTTTAGAATATATAATATGAACTGAGAACTTATGCAATAAATATATATAGTGAATAATTATAATTAAACAAATATATATATATATATATATGATCAAGAAATTTGATCACTTAGAGTATTAGCCAACACATGTTTCAAAGTAACTTGCGCAACACAATTTAATTGTGTTTTGCACCAATCCAAATCCTTATACCTAAATCATGTTTCAATGTAACTGTAGCTATATATTTCTCTCAATCACCAGTTAAAAATACCAACAAATATTTATAAACTTATTATATTGCAAAATTCACTTTCAGAGTATATTTACTTAAATCAGACTTCATTCAGCAACAGAGCATACCTCATGAGACCATTGAAGAAATTGTATACATAATCCAATCACACTAAGTATGTTTACCTTTCACAATTTAATTTAAACCATAGAACACACTTAAATATAATATATATATACAAAACAGACAGTTGACACAAATATAATTAGAGAAGATGACAAGTATAATAAGTGTCATAATATTGGAAAACTACTCCCACAATCAAGACAATGACTCAACATGGTATAATTTTCTCAACCATAATGTGTTTTAAATAACCGAAAGTGTAATATTAAGATTAGTCCAACATGATAATGCAAAAGAGGAAGTTGTCCAATTATCATGGGCTATTTCGAGGTTCATCGGGAAAAAGGAAAAGAGACCCAAAATTGCAGCATAAAAGCATACCATACATTATGGTTAAGTGTCACTGCACCCATTTCAATCAGAAGAGGAAGACAAAAGAATTCCATAAAACACAAACTTTAGGATGGTCTAACTCTAAAACTACAATACAACACCTAAAAGACTAACCCAGTCACAAACATCAATCGAACAATATAAAGAGCAAAATTTAATGAAACCTTAATATAAAACACCCAAGATCCTAACTTATTCAAACCAAACAAAACCCACTGACAGGTCCCACAACACAACGATGACCAACGGAGCATCGACTTTGGCAGATGAGTTGCTTCTCGGTTCCACCTTTGTCTCACAACATTGTTCTTCCTCTCATAGTTTCTCTCCTTTCACACTTTCTCAATTGGTTACGTGATTTTAATACAAAAGGAACTTAAGTTACCGTAAAAAGGAGTCATTACAAGATTTTTGTGACGTTCTAAAAGTCAAATTTTTCTTAAAAAGTTTATGAATTGTGTTATCTAAAATTTTTTTTTAGCTTTTTAAGAGTTGCACAATCCGAATAACTTTCAGATCGTACAACCTCAAAGTTAAAAATATTTTCAAATGTTAAAATAATTTTTACATTGTACAGTTTAGAAAAAGTAAAATGAAACTTCCATAACAACGAGGATGCATGACGAAATTTGCGAAGGTAAAGGATGTAATGTCCATATTTTAGTAGTTTTGGTCTTCCTCTTTGAGCCTGTTTCATATTGAGCTGCCTTTGAGATGTTTTTTTTGTTTTTTGATTCATGATCGGTACAATACATAGACTCATTAATCAATTAATTTCAAACATTAATTCACCTGGAAAGATTAACCCTCTCTGTTCTACCTAATCTCATGATTATTTTTAATGAGCTGTGTTTTTATTATTGAAATGAGTCTTTCTAACGTTAACAAGGTTGACAGCATTTGATCACAATAACTTTATTGTCTTTAATATTTTCAAAATAAATGTTCTTTATTTGAAAATTAATTATCTAGTAAATAGCTAAGAGTTAGTTAAAATGTTATCCAGGTTTATTATTAATTTAAAATTAAACATAATTTTCATATTAATTTCGTATTTTTACTTAATCTATCCAGAAGTATATTATCAGTTTGTGTGAAACCTGATATCTATTAATTTGTTCAAAACCAATAGCTGTTTGGTTTCACGTAAATAATATGAAATTACCTTTAAATATCAACTAAGATAATTTGAATAAAAAAAATTATACTGAGTTTTAGTGTAATAACTGATTTTCATAAAAGAAAAACATAAATCATACTATAGTGTAGGACGAACTAGACCTTTTCTTTTTTCATGGGAAACCATAAATGAAAGTTGATATGCAGTAGGACTATTTAAAGCAAAATTTTAAAAAAAGTTGTGGCATTATGAAGAAATGAATGTCACTGGAATGCTCATCTCATTGTTTTGTGAAGGTGCAGGGTTACATCAATTCTCAGACAACACCATCCATGAATATTGTTTAGATTGATGTAAATTGTCTACATGCTTTGTTTTGAGTGTGACTAATGATAATAACTGTCATTAAGCAACATATATCACTCAATGTCAGCTTCAGGATAAGTAATATCAGTTTGCTAACAACTGTAACACTTACTACTGCATGATGTTGACAAAACTAAGATACTATTCAACGTGAATCTAGTTATGGTACATGATAGAGATAAAAAGATATACAGGAAGTGAAAAGAAAATGAAATAAGATAATACTGAATGTATACTGTTAAAGTAAGGATTGTGATTATCTGTGAAACTATAAATGAATCATGTGTCATAAAATCAACTAATATTCGAAAAAGACAATTTTGTAGAAAGTATTTTCTCTTTATTGGATAATATATATCCTTCAACCAATTTATGCTTAGATATGTTATTTCAAAACCCAGAGAATTGTCTTCTAGTTACCTTTATTAATGTTTTGTTTAATTACTACATAAATTCATAATTATATTTCCTTCTTTAAAGTAAATATTGTAATTATAACGTGTAATTAATAAAGTTTAGAAAAACATTACTTAATCTTAAAGAACTGTTTTAAATTCACAATTGTTAATAGCGTACGAATATTAATATTAAAAAAAAAACATAATCAATGATAATTTAATTTTGCATGAATATCTCTAATTTTTAAGTATTAATTTGAATTTATGTTTATACTTTCTTGACTATTATATTTATTAATTAAAATATCATTATTAATATTTATAATTTAATATATTTAATTTTAAATAATTAAAATTTTTAACTAAGATTTTTAAACAATTAAATAAAAAACACTATAAAATTTATTTTTTGAACCAAAATAACATCTATCATTAACCAACAATTAAATAACATTTCATAGATTTACCAAGAAGTAGACCATAAAAAGTACTAAAATAACTAAAACTAAAATCTTGCACTAACTGCACTCCAGATTGTTTGTAAAATTAATTCTTCTTTTTTCTCTTTGCCTTTGTTGTCAACTGATGATTATTACTGTCAATCCCAACTCCAACTCTGTGAACTAATGAAATAATTACACCTTTTTCCCTTATGTGGCTGCAAGGTCGTCACATGTATTATTAGAAGAGAGTTAATGTAAGTTCACAGCAAAAACAATCTTGGAAGTCAAATAAGATTTCTCACTTTCAAAAAATCTCTTTCCAGACATTTAAAATAGTTACTATATACTGAAATCAGAATATTAATTAAGCTATAACAAAATTTTAAATTAATTGATGCCAGTGAATTAGTGTTTCGAACACTACATAGTGTGTTTCAGCAAAAAATTACCTTTTGAAAAAGGAAAGTGAACAAGCCTCAACAAGAATTGAGTTTTAGTTTGGCTGTAGACTACTTGGTGGCTTTGACGAAAATGTAAGAAGCAAAAGCCAATTGGTACGGCAGAATTTCAGTTAATGATCCCAATAGACATGTCGAAGTTTACTATCCTCTATGATATCTTGAAACTCACTCCCTAATACACTTGAACAGATATCCTTCAAACTGACTCCTTGTCCATATCCAGGCAATGCATGGAGATTGCTAATGTGGTCCCGGATCCAGCAAGTACACAGGATCTCGAGAAAATCTTAATGCGATCAGTTCAATAGTTGACAGGTGTAAAGGGATTCTTAAGAAATAATGCATTTCTGATCCAAACAGCAGATCATAAATGTTGGTGCGAAGATAGATAACTTATGGTAGGCAACCATACCTCATTCCATTATCTACAAATTTGAACAAATCCTTGATTCATTCATCTACCTAAAACATTATCAGTTTCCTATTTTTTTACTCTTGTCAATTATTATATGTATCGATTTCTCTTCTTCCCTTTGTATTCACTTTTTTCCTCCCTATTGCTTGTTGCTGTGTAACCCATACACCCAAAAAGAATTATTGTGTACATGAATATGTTCCAAATGAGAGAAATCAAACCTCACCAATCTTGAGATGCCCCGGACAAGAAAATCATAAATTTTACCATTTCACAGTCTAATAGCGCCTTTCAACTTTATAATCAGCTCCTTCCTTCACTAGTTACCAAGAATCTGATATTGCTTTAGGTGACACGCTGTTAAGATGGTTGTCTAAAATACAGCTTCCAATTCCACTACAAAATTAGGATGATGTTTAAATTATCAAACATAAATACTGCAAAGTTCGCAGGAGAAACGTGTGCATTCATGGTGCATTAATGCATTGACAGCATTTTACTGTTGTAGAGTCACCTCTCAGTGGGTTTGGTGTCACAAGTTGGTTCACAGTTTTACTTGTGACTTGATAATAAAGTAAACGCCTCGGACATGTAGTAGCTTGAGGCCTATTTTGGTCTAGGTAGCTAATCTTAACTGAGAAAACAGAAATTCCAGTTAGAAGGTTAGGAGTCTGAGCCATTATTTACCAGGCTCGGTCCAGGCAGCAGACTTAACATTACATACCCATCGTATTATAGACATGCATCAAATTTAAATTAGACTTGTTTAATCTTTAATAGGAAATATATGATCACTTTTATACACCCCCACTTTCGAAGTTCACATTTTATTTCCCCCTTCTAATCATTTCAGATCCTAGCGGAAATTAAAAAAGAAAGCTAAGATTTTATATACAGTTCACATGGGCAGAAATGCAATTAGTAACTCAACCCCAGATTCTAAATTTTCTTCACAAGCAGAGCTACACATAGAGTCTACATAGAGGGATTACACAACATTAAGGATCATCTAGAATTGCAAATGCATATATGATACAACAAGAAAGGCTGCCTACGAACCTGGCCTACCAGTAAACCGATGGGATGGGACCCCTAGATGCCGACAAAATTGCCCATCCTCCATGTTGTTACCTAAAGGTGCTTTGCGCTTCCGAAGAGTCGCCTCCAAGCTCCGACCTTCACCCTCTACATAACATTTAGAACTAGATTCAACGGTGCCATAACCCGTTTCTCTAGGATAAAAACAGAATTCTTTATTTCTCTGCAAAGATAGATGGCTAAACTTGCTGCCATCGGGTGAGGCTCCAAAACCAACATCATCTATTTCATATGCTGAACCACTCTTGCTGCTTGAACATGGATGCAGGCATTGACCCAACCTCAAGGATAAATCACATTCCCTGCCCGGTGCCTCCCCCTGGGTGACTAAAGCATTTTCTTCTGCCACTCTGCTTGCAGAGTGACGGAACTTACCATCGGAATAGCTTTGCCATATACCAATTCCAGAAGGCTCTGGGACTTGAACAATTGGTCTTCCAACAAAGATTGTGTCGGAACACGTTGTATCTCGAGGGGTGGTCCTTGGCTGAGATTCTCTGGCTTCATAACCGTAGTACAAGGGATAAACTGAACCCATGTTCAATGAGGGTCTAGCTTCCATTGTTAATGGCTGGTGATGAGAAGAAGGGAGACCTTCCGAGAAGTGGTAGCTAGGGGAACCCATCAACTTGCTACTTCTGTGGGAAGAATCTGTCACAGGAATTGGTGACACCGCAGAAGCTGGGACTTTGCCATAGTTCAAGGGATTTCCAACAACAGGTTTGAGAGGCACAGAAGGGGCTGGTTGATATTTGGGAGAGAGGTAAGTCCTGGGGTTATTGTGCCGATCACTTCTGGAAGTTCTCACAGGCTTGCAACCCAGGTTAAGTGCAGCTGTTTAAACAGTGAACCAACCCAGAAATCCAAAAAAGAAAAGAACATCACTAGCAGCTCAAAACTACTAATTTTAACTCTACACAATGGCTCGTCAAAATAGGATTTCGAGACACCTAAAAGTGCAGGATCCACAGAAGACGAAAAAACGAAGTACCTTCAACGCATGGGGGCAAGAGGTCTCCCGTCTCGGATGTCTCGTCTCTCCGTATGATTGTGTTAATGGCATCATTGAGGCGGTCCCAGAGCGTATCAGGATTCAAGTACTCTGCCTAAAGCAACAAAATCACAAAAGATTAAGCAAAAGGGGTTTTACCCAACACAGTGAAAGATCTAAGAATCCACATTCCGCGAGCATTTGAGAAACTAGAAAAACCTCGGAATTGGCTTTGGAGTACATGATTTCTTCGGCCCTGAGAACAACCGCGGGGAGCTTCTCCTGGCATTCCTTGTTCTTCATGGTCGCGGGACTATGAGCGTCAACGACGACCCTAATCAAACACATGGCGCGCAATAGAGTGAGAGGAATGCACAATCGCGAGAAAAGGGGCGAGAAAAAAAAGGGGAAAAGGTAAAGAAGCAAAAACCTGAAAATCTGCTGAATGATGGAACCTCTGACGGGTTGGTGGCGCTCGCTGTGCCATGCCCTCCTCACGCACTCGTAAGGCCTAGGCCCTGGGCGTGGCATCTCCGAAATGGAAGTGTTGAACCAGACCAAACACCCCAACACACCCTTTGTTTCTTTTTCTTTCTCTCTTTCTCTCACTCACTCGCTCACTCACACACACACACCAATAACACTGACACACACAACACACGAAAACAATATGGGAAGTAGAAATGGACAGAAATAATTGAGAGGCGTGTCCGTCTGTTGGGGGCAGTTTACATACTCCTATATACACAGTGACAGTGCTCTCACTTACTCTCTCTACAAATACAATTACATTACATGGGGTTATGTTTGTTGCTTGATGGGTCAATTACTTCTCTCTTGTCTCGCCGTTGTTGCCATTGCACAATTTGTAATGGAAGGATGGGAGTAGCGCAAGAAGGGTACCCTTCTTTCTCATTCTTTTGTCTTCCCCCAATAATTTAGAGGCTATGCAATTACCATGGTCACTCTTTTCTTTGTTTGATGTATGTTTGTGTTCAATCTTTTCCTTTGTGTAGGGGGTGGGGTCTGGTCACACCTCTTGGGAAAAGGAGAGTGAGAGAGTTAGGTTACTATCAAAAAGTACCTCTATAATAAAGTCCATTAAAAATTCTCCCCTTCCCAATGCTATCCCCTCACCCGTATTTAATATTTGGGTTGGTTGTTACATTCCATGCATCATATCATATCTTTCCCCTCTATTTTACATTATTGCACATCCATCCCCTGTCACCACCACACAACACACAACCCTTCAAACACTGCAAGGAAAATGACAAAACACAACTAATATCAACTTCGATACAAGGTAGTAGCAATCTAAGAGAATCCAATTACATCACTTCCCCCCTTATTCTTCCTAAATAAAGCTACTAAGATTCCTTCATCTCCTAATTTTAAACAAACCCCTTTTCCTTTTTTACCTCGGGTTAATTCTTGTTTGACAGCCATGCTCTTATTCCGGGGACAAACATCGTTATTTCGGTTGTGCTAGGCTCGTGTGTGCCACCTACAACGTGCACATGCTGCTCTTTCAATTGCTGTTGGTAGGTGAGGCTTGTAGAAATTAATGTTACGTGAGTGAGGTTTGTGCTTGTGTATCTATGTAGTACAGTAAATAAAAAAAATATGTATTTGCAATGCATTGAATGTGCAGTGAAGACATTGATGGGTAAAGAGGTACATTCTGCAGCCTGGGCGCTGTAAATAATTCCCTTTATGTGATGAAAACAGCCTTTGGCATAAGACTGACGCCGCATGGGCCTTCCCCACTCTCTCATGTCACGTCCACTCTTGACAACGGCTGCACAAAGCCAAACTCCTTTTTCAGTTTTTATGTAAGCCTCGACCATCCCACTTCCACCTTCTATCCTTTTTCTTTCGGTACAGTACTTCCCAAACATAACCTTCATCTTTCTCTTTATCTTCACAAACTTCATACATCAAATAAATCAAGATCCAATTAATAGATTCCCATATTCACAAGGGACACATTTTGCTCCTATTTATTTTCCTCCCTATGTGATTGTCCGAGTAGGACCACTACTACCCTTATAAAAATTAAAAATATATATATAGTTTCACCATAGGATCCTGCCAAGTACTGCTGCATTTTGGCCATGAGTAAATAAATAATTGTGATGGGTTGGAATTGGAAGGGATACGTGCAATAGTCTGCGCAAATCAGAATCCAACACAGAGACAGAGAGGCAGGAAGGGAAGGCAAGAGTGGAGAAAGAGAAAAGGAAAAAAAAAAAAAGTGTTTTGTTAATTTGTGTGGGGTGATTTAGTTGGACAGGAGGAGAGGAGATGTAACATATGCATCATGCATGTCATATCAGTGACGGTAGTAGGGATTGTACCAACTTTTGTTGCCTTTCAATTCAATTTGATGCATTTATGGCGGGGGTATAAGCAAAATAGTACCAAGGCTAAAGACAAATGTGGCGAGGAAAGCTACTTCCCACGCTCCTATCCTCACCTCATCCAAGAGCACAACCCACCACACCAACCCCAAGATTCTCCACCCAACTTCGCCTAATCCCTCCACTTTTTCTTTCCATTTCCATCCAAATTTTTCACCCTCTTATCAATTCAACCATTCTAGATTCTATTCTCTCCAAATTAAGCCTCTAATCAATCACTACTTACCAATTCCACCATCTCATACCTGCTATACATATAGATTCCTATAAACCAAACCCAAATCTCCACCCTTCATTTCTTCCATTGTACAATAACCTTATAATTACTTCAGTACAACGAGTCAAGGATTCATGCGTCTTTTAATGTCTAAAAGTATGAAATATTCAAACAAATAACTTAATATAAACAATTATTTACTCTAAAATAATAGTTACCAGACTTGTTATGGCGGTAGTATTCTGAATTCATTCGTTTTACTGTGACGACTCGTGGAGTTTGGTTTTTACCTAAATAGTGATGCGGAGAAAGCTAAGGAAGATTTTGTTGATGTTCGTAATTTTGTGTGTGCTCGTCAATAATTTCGTCCTTGTCTTGTTGTTCAAGTATTCCCTTTTATTTGTCAATTGTTTAAGCATCAGTGGGTTCATTCTTCTTCTGAGTCCCACTATTAAGGCTTTTTTTCTTTTTCTTGTGTCCCACCATCACTGCCTTCCTTTTCATTAGGTCTTCCAATATTTCGTTGAAACAATACCACAAAATCCATTCCATTTATCTTCTTCACCTCAACTCAACTCTAGCATATTGGTGTGGACTCGCTTCAAGTCCACTAAGGCCCAATCAGACCAAGCCCAATCAAAATCTACTTATAAACAATACCATTTTTCAGCTCACCAAAATGCTTTAAAATGGAAGATATTCACTCATAAAAATAGACAATATTTCACTTGGTAACTCTAATCATAGGGCTGACTTAAGATAACTAGATGTAATCTCAACTCACACATGGTCATTTATGTAAAAATAAACAACTTTAATATCATGTAAAATATGAAACTCTTTTGAGTAAGATGGAATGAAAGCTTACTTCTTGTCACCAAACAATTTGAAATAAATTTATTTTTTTATTTGTCTACCACAATTTAACATGTCAATCATCTCAATTCAATTTTTACCTAAATAACATATAAGTTGAAACTGGGTTAGTTTATGGACATGACACATAGCTATTAACATTAAAATACTATGGTTAACTAAATCCAAGAATTTAAGAAGTCTAATAAAACAGTTAACATATGTATTATACTTGTATTTGGAGAGAAGTAATATTATCAGTAAAAACGTGATATCTTGATATATAAAATTTGTTCTATATTTAGTTATGTAACTTGTAAGAATTTTACTTTCTGAAACATTCAATTTGACTTAAATTCTCTTCTCTTCTCTCCAGGTAACCTTATGAAAATATTCTTCATGCTCAAAAATTGATTATGTTAATCCACTCATACTTGCAGTGTGTTTGGGTATTGATTAAAATGAACTAGGTATGCCTTCGACGTGAACACATAATATCTTCTATACCATTTACTCTTTTGGTGTTGATGATCAATATAGTAATTTATTTTTTATCCCATCGTTTGTTTTTATAGTATAATGTTATAATTTAATGGGACAAATGTTTGCGTGTCGTGGTCTTGTTTATTGGTTGTGATTAAGTTGTTAATGGTAGGAATGCATCATAAGACTTGTAATTTGTTGATATTTAAGTTATATTTGAGTCTAAGGTTTTGTTTGCTAAGACGTAGAAAGTCTCCAAACATGAAAATACAGTGATTTCACATATTTTAATGAATAAAATATTAATTAAAATGGAGAATTAATAAAAAAACTTTCATCTTAAATTTTCTTCATATAATAGAGATGATTTCAGAAGAAAGATTAATTTGTATTAAAACTTTTATTAATTAACTTATTAATATATATTTATATTATAATAAAATTAATATAATTAATTATATAATATAACATAATAATTATTATTGAATAGCAATATTAATAATATTAATATTAAAAATTAAAAATAGTAATAAAATCATAAAATAATAATTATAATAATAAAATTATAAAATAATAATATTATCAATAATAATAATTTAATTTTTATTTTAAAATAATTAATAATCTTATAATAAAAATAATAATAATTTATTAATCATACTCATCAAACTAATTATATTTAATTTTAATTATAGTTTTATCTATAAAAAAACTTATTTTATCAATTACACATCACATTACTCACAAACTTTTATAAACCTTTTACTCAAATTTCATTATTTTTTTTAATCCAAATAACTCAACTTTACACACACTTTATTCTTAAGTTATCTTAAATTTATTCCTTCATATCCTCTTTTTAATCTAAACAAAGTCTAAATGTATAGAGATCAATGAAAATCAAATGTTATATACAGTTTACTTTACTTCTGGTAATTTTGATTTACTTATAGTACTTTTGATGAAACTATATGAAAAGAAAGAATAAGTGTTGAATGTTGTTGGAATATGAGTTTCCTCCATTATCATCATGCTATTAAATGAAAAGACAAATGGCAAAAGATATTTTAGTGCCTTGCATTTGCTTTGGATGACATTACAGAGATATTAGGACAATTTTATATGGAAATTTGTCTCAAAGTATTTTAACTGCACAATTCATTCAAGCACCAATTTCAAACAATTTTACTTTACAAAGAATTCACATAAACAATTAACTATTAACTTTGCAACTTTACATATCAATGTCTCATTATTTGAAGTTGGGATTTGAAGAATCTGGATATAAGGATTTTGATTTCAAATAAATATTTGGAATAATTGCATGAAGGATGGAATGAAGGAATGAAGGAGTGTATAACCCATCCTTTGGGCATAATATTATGTCATGATTGATTATGCCCTGTATTCAATTCTCCATATCAATCCACACATTAATATTAAAATACAAATTTCAAATCATACATTCTCTACATTCTTATACACTGCAAGTAGACCTGTAGATTTAAATAAAATCATATGAATGTAATTTAATCTGAAATTAATTTAAACCTTTGCTATTTCTTAACTTTTCAGTCATCCTCGATAATTTTTCCTACTTTAAGAAAATACCAAATAAACTATATGAAAGTAAATTGTCTTGGCCATAAATAATAAGATATAATATGATTTTCATTCACCAATAACTGCCTTCTATAGAAATACTCATCAATTGATTCTTATTCAAGCACTGTCATTAACTCAAACCGCTTTTGAAAGGACTGCAACCTCACTTGTTAGTTTTGTCACCTTTACTGCAAGCCTTCTTCGAGATCTCTCAAGCTTTACTTCAAATTTTTGCTTTTGAAATTTTTCAAAGATTTTCAAATCTACAGATTGATGGAGAAAACACATTTCTTTATAATTTATATTTTTTTTGTTGCTAAAACATATTTTTATGCTACTAAAATTCCCTTTTTAGTAAAACATATTTTTAAACTTAGGAAATTATTATATGGGTTTTTGCAACAAAATATTACAATTTTAAGATTAATCTGTCAATTTGAGTAAAATTTAAATAAATTGTAAATTTGGATAAGTAACCATTAGATTAACAACTTCCTGACCTTTCGTTTTTTTTACATTAAAATTGCCATTATAATGACATTATTTATTTTAGGAAATCGTCATTTCAATAATGAACTCTCCTTTTCTTTACTTTTTATATATTTTAATTTTTTATATTTGCATAATTAATTATTTATAAATATATACAGTAAATTATTTATATTATTAATTAAATTTTACGATTTATATTTCAACTATAGTAATGTTATTTTTTAAAAATATATGTATATAATTATTTTTAAATTTTAGTTAATCTTTTTTAAATGATAATTTTTTTTTTTAATTTGGAGTTAGGTTGATTATACCATACTAAATTTTGTTCATATCATTTAAAAGAAGAAATCCAAATTGAAATAAATTAAATAATTTACTTTTTTAAAATAATGATAAATTTTGGATAATATTTTAAAACATACAATGATTAAAAATAAAGTATAAAATAATGTTGATACACGGATTAACATTATTTATGCTATTAACTAAATTTATTGATGTAATTTATAAAATTTATTTATTTAATTACTGGTTGGAAAACAAAACTAAATAAATTAAGTGGCCATCTAAATTAATTTAACACAAAAGAGATTTAAAATGATACATTATATAATACTTTAATTATTTATATTAGTGGAAAAAAGTTTATACAGTATCAACAACGATGATTATATAAAAAAATAATGAGTAATTATATATAATTATTTGTAGTATTCAAATAATTTTTTAGTTTTAACATATAGTTAAAAAAATAAAATATTAATTAGGTATTCTTTATATATTGTTGTAACGTCCCATATTTAATTTTTATATAATAATAACTATATCACATAAAAATTGTAGAATAAACATGTGTAATATATATATATATATATATATATATATATATATATATATCATAATATTTTAAAATATATTTCTAATAGAAATATATTTATAAAGTAAACTTTTTTTCATTAAATAATTACATCATCTCTCAATTCTTATGTCTAGTGTAATACATAATTATTATATATTAAAAACAAATTACACCATATCATATATTTGAAATTCATTTCATACATCACATCGTCGTTAACATATTACATCGGTCCATATAATCTAGTTAGTTTTTATTTTCACTATAACCCACACATATGAACTGTCAATCTATGTGATTTGGTTCAATCGATTTTTTTTTCACTCTTTAGCGTAGTCATATGAACTTCTTCAGACTCTCTTACTACTTGAATATTTTCATCTATCTTATTCTATACATACCAACTATTTACAATTCATTAAATATTCTAATATTGTAGTATGTGAGACAATATACCTTTTTGTTGATCAAATTCACAAACAATCTACATCCTAATCAATCTCAATACGCTTATCCCATTTCCTAAAAATAAAATCATTCAAACACCATTTCGTATTATTAACGAATATATTGATACTACATCAACACACCATATATAAACATTGATTTAATCTAATTCATATTTAATAAAACAGGTTATTACAATATTCATTAAAATATTCAAACTAGTTTCTCTTACTTGTATAAAGTATAGACAATCAAATGAGTTTTTAAAACTTAAAACAATGACAACCTAACTTGCAGGAGAAACTTCTAATCAATTATCAACTTATATTATTGTGACAATAGATCAACAATGACTCATTATGATGACGGGGAAGAGATATAGACAAAATAAATCAACTAAAACGAAAATTGACCAAAATCTGATTATGAAGAAGATGAACATAAAACAATCTTATTTTGTTCATTAATATTATGAAACGGGGGTATAGGAATGACATTGGATCATCAATTTAATAATAAAGTTTGATAATAAATGAATGTGGAATTTAGAGAAAAAACAACAAATTTAGAGAAAAAACAACAAATAAATGAGAAAATATCACCCTTAAAAGGAATTGATAATTTTTAAATAATAAAGTTTGATAATAAAGGAATGTGGAATTTAGAGAAAAAACAACAAATCAATGAGAAAATATCACCCTTAAAAAGAATTTATGATTTTTAAAGAATGAAACTAAGTAAATGATTTTCCTATTTTTATAACTTTTCTTTATTATTTTTTAAATATTTGAGTATCATTTTATTTATCTTTAAAATTAAACAATAAATTTTAATGCATTATTCTAGAGTTCTTATTCACGGTATTACAATTGTTATATTTTTCTAATTTTAAAATAAGAATATTAACTATCCAGGACCATAAAGAACCTTTATATATTATCATATATAAACAATTTTTCATTTTTATAATAACTCAAACGAAAATTACGAACAATAATATTAAAGATTTATTACGTAAAAAACAATTGAATACATCTTAAAAACAATTATTTATCCAAACATTATTTCCAAAAAAAACATTATTAATTTAAAAAATATAATTCATCAATTAGACATATTAACGAATTAGAGACAAAATCACACTATTTTCTTTATGGAAAAACCGTATTATCTGGTGAAACCAATTTATCATCTACTTCTTAAAACATAATTTTTGTTTATCAAAACAAGTTAAAATCACCATTCAATGTTTGACTTAGCAAAAATATATTAAATTAGAGAAATCGTTTGACTATAAAATATTCTCATGCGTACTAAATTTTGTACTTTTATTTACTTTAAAAGTCATAACTAATAATCTTATAACTAATTGATAATATAACAAAATTATATTAAGAAAAGCTAAAATTAATATAAATTTGAAGTTAAATTTAGTTTTGATACATTTTTGTACACTTTCACTTAATTGAAAGTAACTTTAAGAGCGTCTTAAAGTAGAATTATTTTTAGATATAGCAAGTTCAATAACCCATTTTGCTACCATAATATTTTATAACTTACATATACTTTTCAACATTGTTATACATAATTTTCCTTATGTAAAAGATAATTTTTGTTATATTCAAACGAAATTAATTATTTTGTAATTACTTTCCAATAAAGATATCTGCATAGAAAATCGTTTTGGCTATAATAATAATAATAAACTATTAAAATAATTTAATTTTATAATTAGGTTCTGACACTTTAAATGCATTTTAAAAATTATTATTATTATTATTATTATTAGTCAATTATATTTTATGTTTTATCTATTAAATAAAATGGAAAGGAGAACTTAATGTTACAGGTACAGTCTGAAGGTTTTCATTTAATTTGATTAACAGGAGGCAAAGCAACCGAAATCAAAAGGAAGCGATCAAAGGGAAACACGGAACGCAACAGAAGACGTATCCGCGTAGAAATAGTGGAGTGGGTCTTGGCACGGTGTGGATCGAAATCGGAGTAGAGTGAAGTGAATTATGCTGGCGAGTCCGAGAGCACCACCGACAGTAACTGCCCAGCCGCAAGAGTCATGGGAATCAATGCTCCCAGGCCCACCCAGCCGCAACAACTTTGGATCCGCAGATCTCAGCCCCCACGGTCTCATGGCATTCCCCTCCGGCAGCTCCATCTCCATCGTCGACACCCGTTCCATGCAATTGCTCTCCTCCTTCCCCATCCCTCCCCCTCCTTCCTCCGCCGCCCCCTTCGTCACCGCCCTCCGCTGGTCCCCCCTCCCTCTCAGCCGCCACCTCCTCTCCTCCGAGCCATCCTCCAACCACCTCCTCCTCGCCGCCGGCGATCGCCAGGGCCGCATTGCGCTCCTCGATTTCCGCCTCAAGTCCGCCATCCTCTGGTTTGACACCGACTCTAAACAAGGAGTCCAAGACCTCTGTTGGGCCCAGGCCCGTCCCGATTCATACCTCCTCGCTGCTATTAACGGACCGTCTACTCTCTCCCTCTACAACGCCTCCACCGGACGCTGCGTTTGGAAATACGACGCCTCTCCCGAGTACTTCTCATGCGTTCGCCGCGATCCCTTCGATTCGCGCCGCATCTGCGCCGTCGGACTCCGCGGCTTTCTGCTGTCTATCGTTCTTCTCGGAGACACCGACGACGCCGTCGTCATCAAGGAGCTGCAGATTCCGACCGACTCAAGTGAATTGGCTAAGCTCGAGAGAGACGCTGCTGCCGGATCCACCTCTGCCGGCGCGTCGCCTGCGGCGGCGGCGTTTCCTAGCTACGTCGCGAGGTTAGCGTTCTCCCAGCAGTGGAGGCACATTCTGTTCGTCACGTTTCCGAGGGAGTTAGTTGTCTTTGACTTGCAGTATGAGACGGTGGTTTTTTCCACCGCGCTGCCGCGGGGTTGCGGCAAGTTTCTCGACGTGTTGCCTGATCCGAGTAACGAGTGGATCTATTGTGCTCATCTTGATGGCAAGCTCAGCACGTGGAGGAGGAAAACGTAAGCATTTTTCGTCTTCAATTAGTTAATTTACCTTTCCTCTGAACTCAGATGAGTATATATGTAAGTACACGCATGCATTGGCGAATAAACTGTGTAGTGTAGTTTATGCGTGTTGGTGGTTGCATGGGAGTAACAGAAATGTGCTTTGGCAATACGTATATACTGGCTATTCGTTTGAAATAAAATAGCATATCTTGTTTTGCAAATTTGGATAGCTTTGGTTATTGTAAGTGAAGAATCCATAGATTCCATGTGTTTGAGATAACTGTTTGGAGATGCTGCCATTTGTAATGATATTCTCCTTAGTTGAAGCTGTTCCTTCCTGCCCATGAGAACTAAATCACTTTTAAGTGAGGTGGTCAAATGATCAAGGATGATCATGAGATTTTGTTGATAGCTTCCTTTATTGGAGTTGTAGGCCTATTGTTTTTCTACTTGAATTTGCTTTCTTAGTTTTCAGACTGCAATAAGTCTATTAATCATTGTTACAGGCAACTGTATAAAATCAACTTTGATTTAAATGTGTGTTTCCTTTTTAGAACTGTTTTAGTAACCATATCGGGTTTGCTCTTTTATAAGTCTGTGCTCCTAAAAATTATAATCATCATTAGGGTTGGGAAAAATTTACGATATATTTTGGTTATGACTTTTTTTTTTTTTTTTTTTTTTTTTTTTTTTTTTTTTTTATTTCTTTTTTTTTTTTTTTTCTCTTGAGCTATTTTTTAGTTTCTAAGCTAAGCTAAGCTGGAAAACAGGTTTTATTTTTTAACTTTATCAAAGTTGTGTAACCTTTTCCTTTTTACGGACACTAAGACATACACTTATCTGCTTGTGTTCACAGTGGGGAACAGACACATTCTATGTACTCATTGGAAGAGTTGATGCCATCAGTTGGTACCTCTGTCCCTTCTCCTTCAATACTCTCTGTCCTTTTATGCCAATCCGATTCGACATTTCAGAACATTGGCAAGAATTATTCTGATGTACCTAGTTCTCCTTACCTTCGCGAGGATTTTGATAATCCTTTTGATTTTTGTTATGAGTCTAATATTGTTTCTAAGATACATTTGATCTCCATTTCTGATGATGGAAAAATTTGGAACTGGCTCTTGGCTGCTGAAGGGCTTGCGGACACCCAAAAGGATGATAAGAAGTTAGATTTGGTCAATGATGACCATAAAGTATCACTTCCTGGGGCCAACTCTAACACCTTAGCATCTTCTGCTGGTAGACGGGACCTAAATGTAGGCAGGCAATTCGACCAGGAGGACATTTCAATGAAGGCAAGTTCATACTTACAAAGTTGCTTTCCTTTGTTACCTACAGTACATTGATGATTGGTGGTTCATAACACGAAATGAAGTATTGAAGTTTCAAAATGTTAATAATAATACAACAAAAGTACTTTGGATTCTGGACAAAAAGGGGATCAGCCAAAATTTATATTGATTCTTGATATAATCTTATGAATTTTTATAATGATAATTTGTAGTTAAGCTTATTGGGTTATTTTGCATTATAATATAATGATACACCCACTTCAACTTTATTAGGTTAATTATTTTGTAATTACTTTCCAGTAAATATATCTGCATAATTAAAATAATTTAATTTTATAATTACGTTAAGACACTTTAAATGCATTTCAAAAATTATTATTATTATTAGTCAATTATAGTTTATGTTTTACATTATAATATAATGATACACCCATTGCCACTTTGAAAGATTGTGGTGGAACAATTGTGTTTAGACAAGGTAAAATATATGTATTTTACATTCCTCGTTCGCTTTACACTTTTATGGGATAGAAGAGTTTTTATGGCTTCCCTCTGTTGCTCAGACAATGACTTCTTCAAGGGAACCTTCATATATAATGTGCGGAGAGATGTAGGAGACCTTGCTTACACTGATGAGAAGTCTTTCTGAGGAGTATATCTTATTTTATTATACCCGCTATACACCTTTCCTTCTCACTGTCTAATTTTCCTCGTGTCTTTGTTGGAGTTTGTGTACTATAGGTCATCTGCAAGAACAATATCTAGTTGATTATATAGAGCTTAATTAGAGGAGTGATGGTGTATGATTTAAAATTTCTCACATGAAATACATGGTTTGAAGCAATCGGAATACGTAGGAGTCCATATGTAGATTCGAAAAGGTGCACAAAATTCTTCAGGCATTTTAAAGGGTGGTATGTAGAATGAAACTAAAATAGAAAAAAGAAAAGCTAGCAAACCCGATGCTGAAGGCTCCTTGGAATGTGAAGGTATGGAGGAGGGTAACTAAATGTAATGTGCAGCCTCATCCTTGCATGTGCAGTAGCTGTTTCTGGATCGAACCCATGAAAAATAAAACTATAGATGGATATATTGAAAACCCCTTTGATGATGTTGGATCTGCTACTAAAATGGTATGGGGTGGCTGGAGGTTTTAGCTGGTGTATTTTCTATATGGACACTTATTAATCGATGGGGGATAATATGTGAGATTAGATATCTCCACCAGTCTACCATAGCTGCCCTGACAATATCCTTGGAGGTAGTCTATCTAACTTTGTGGAGGAAGAAGCAATTCTTAATTTTGCATTGAATCAGCTTTACTTCTGGAGTAGGTCAAGTAGTAACTATTATGACTCGTGGTCTTTTGAACATAAAATATCGTAATGCATTGTTGTGATTTCCTTAGGTTTGAACAGTAGATTCTATTCTACTTAAATATCTTTTTACATTTGATCAAACAAATCAGTCAAGCATTGATGTTGATGAATCTGGGGAACAAAGCAGGAAAGAAATTCTAGTTATTCAAATATTCCTACGGTCTACTATATATGGTGTGGAATATTTCAGGATTAACCTAAAATCTCAAGATTGAGTTTTCTTTTCAATTGGAAGATAACTAATGTAATTCAACAACAATTATACACTGATTCTTGACTCTAACACTCCTTTTGGAAAATGTTGGGGTTGTTTTAGGTAATTTAAGTTACCTGCACTTTGTTATAATATAGTCAAATTAGGTGTCACAATGGGCTATAATAGCTGCACAATAGCCTAATATATTTTTATTTGCATATCATATGCATGCAAAAAATGATAAAAAAAAAAAATTTCAGTGTAGAAGACTTTTATTATGAGCTGTATTAAATTATGTATGTACTAATTATCAAATATTGATACACGTGAGAAACAATAATGCAAGAATATAGTAGGAAAAAAAGTTACATTTTATACAGATGTTTTCCTTTTATATAATTATAATGTGGTTCTGCAGAACTTTTAAAAAGTGGGCTAGTGGCGCAGTTGGTGAAGGGCTGAGTGGGGCTGGGCTAGCTAATTGTCAGTGTGCAACTAAATTTAATTGGCCTAAGCCAGTCTATCATGTTCCTAATTGGCAGCTCCTACTGCAAGGGTTAATCAAGTTTATTTTACCTATGAGAGAGCTTGCTACGTGTAATATAAACTGAACAGTAGCTTATATACTCAGTTATGAATGCCATTCCTAGGATATCCTTGTTTTTTTTGTTATCTCCAGATTTTCAACCTATTTTATTTTAGGTCAACTGTTCTGGATCAAGTTTGACTACCAATGAGAAGTACATTAAACATGATAGGAAATTACCGTTTTATGATGAAATCAGTGAACAATGGTACAGTACCTTCAATTTTGTACCTAATTTAAGAGTATTCAATTTCTGCACTGAGTGGGACACTGTAGATATTAATCTTGGTGCATAACCATTCTTCCTAATGTACTCTGTCTTCCAAGAAAATAAAGAAGCTATAGAAAGATGCGAAAGTATAATATTGGTCAAATTGTAATTAAGTTCCAGTCATCATTTGTCCTGCATGGAAGTAAACATTCCACCAACGGAATCTTTTTGTGAGAGGAAGATAGTGGGGTCAAATCTTCCAAACCTATGGTTGGAGTTCTTATTATTTTACTTATGACTTATGTTTCATGTGATAATCTGAATCCTGACTTTTATTTGCTGATAAATAGCATCTAAGGGCGAAATAAATAACACCTATTTGGATTTCCTGTTTTGGTTTCAAATTTTTAAGTTGACTAATTCTGTGAGGCTTCATCTGTTCTTTCTTATTCTCTAATGCAGATGAGCTTAGTTGGACAGCTTCAGCTTCTTTCCTCGACAGTGACTATGCTGGCAGTCCCTACGCCTTCTCTTACAGCCACCCTGGCCCGTTAGTTTATCTTCCCACCAATTTGTAAATTTGTTTGAAACTTTAAATATAGTGGTTATTATGCATACATGTTTCCTGTGTTGATTAATGAAATAACGTTATGTGAAGGTGGAGGAAATTGTCCAGCAGCAGCTGTTCCCCTGGTTGCTTTGGGAACCCAGAGTGGGACAATAGATGTTGTTGATGTTTCAGCCAATGCTGTTGCTTCAAGTTTATCAGTTCATAATGGTACTGTTAGGGGACTACGATGGCTGGGAAATTCCAGGCTGGTTTCATTTTCTTATACTCAGGTATAAATTCAGTACTTATGTCTGAACAGTTTTTTCTTTATGTTAATTCCTGCATAGTTTCATTCTTTCTATTACAGTTCTTTGTTTCTATTTTGTAAATATTTTTACATCTTATCTCCCTGTGAGATAAGCCTAATGATTTGATCTTACTACTTAGTGCCTCCTTCAATTTATAATTTCACACTTTTCTAAAGATTTTTTGGTTGTTGTTCAATTGTTATGCACGTTCTTTGGACCCAGGCTAATGAAAAATCTGGAGGATATATTAATAAGGTAGTTGTTACCTGCCTTCGAAGTGGCCTTAACAAGATGTTCCGAGTTATGCAAAAGCCAGAACGCACACCTATAAGAGCTTTGAGAACATCTTCATCTGGAAGGTGAATATTGAAGCTAAAGTTTTGTTATTATCATTTACTTTGCTGTTTAGTTTCTGAATCATCATCTGGTTGCATGCTTTTCTATCTATATCTTGTAATAGTAATATCGACAACTTTGTACTAGGAATATGGAATTTAGTAACTTAATAAACGCTAGAGTTTATATGGAATCATACTTTGTTCAGGCATATATGCTTGGTGTATCTCACCTTTGAGATCTTAGTAAATGTTACACGTCCCTGGCTGATTGTGCAAAATGGTGTCGTACAAGATTCCTTGCTGTTTATGGGACTGTTGGGACTGACTCAAAACTTATCGTTTGTTGGGTGTTAGTGAACAGTTTGGGTGTTTAGTTTTTTTAAGAAAAGGTTTGCTTCATTTATGACCTTTTTGTTTTTCTGATTGCTAGTAACTGATTTGTGAAGAATTTCTATCCATCAAATATTCTAAATTCACTTTTATCTAACTCTTGTACTAAATGTTTATATTTCCTTTCCACCCTGGATCTGTTATCTTTTTCCACCCTATATTAACATATAGATTTGTGATTACATCATGGCTTTAAATAGTTGGATATCCAAAATATTTCAGGTATCTTCTAATTTTGTTTCGTGATGCACCTGTGGAAGTTTGGGCAATGACTAAAAATCCCATCATGGTAAGTTGGTTTATGTACTTGAAATCCCTGCTCTTTACCTCTCTTCTAACCTGCTTTTGCCACCTTAATTTTCCCCTTCGTTTTCTAAGTTTTCCTTGACTGTTCTATGGCACCCTTTTTCCTGACTTTTACTGGAAATGTTTTTTTTCCTTGATATATAAAGGAAAAATATATTAAGAAGGATGGAGAGATAACAAAAGCTAGAGGTAAGAAATTATAATAACTATGCCAAGAAAGAGGGGGGCTAAAATCACAAAACTTGTAAAACATCTCACCAATTCCAGTAAAGATCTAAAAGACCCCCTTCTTTAGAAAGACCATTAGGAACCACGAAGAAGCTAAGTAATACTAGAATGAACTTGATAGGGAACAATCGGCCAATTCTAGCATATCTTTCCAAACAGATTCACCAAAAATCTGCAAATTGAGAACTTTTCCAACGCCCTTTAGCATCTCTATTACTTCCAAAGCCTCCTAAAATTAACTCAAAAACAAAAGAGAGTTATTTTCCGAACTTGACTGCATGTAACACAATAATTAGGAGACCTGAATTTGAAGTAAAACATTGTTAGATATTTGACCTTTGATGGAGTAATTGATTTCCAAATTGGCTTATCTAAAAGGAAAGAGTTGTTGGGAGATGAAGTGAGAAATTGCAAGTATGATTTGCTAGAAAATAAACCCAATGTTCAAGAGACCAACCAAATCCCTTGGCCCGGATTTAGAAGATACATGATTGATTTTATTGAGACCAAATGAGACCATAATTAAATGATTTTCCTATCAAGCAAATTTATAAAAAATCGGAAGTTCCAGCAAACAGTGGAGGCTAGAAATGTAGAGTCAGATGAATAATTAAACCTGAATCATTGGAGTAATGTGCGAATTATACAGTAAATATTTTTGAGGTACTTTTATCCCAGATAACATTACATGTATTCTAAAGTTGGGCCAGGATAAATATCGTCCTCTAAATTTACATTGTATTTAGTTGTGAGTGAATAGCTCCTTTTAGCAGTTGTATTCTGTTAGTTTACTACGACTGTCATCGTAAGTTGATTGTGGTGAGTCAGTTAGTTACTATCATGGTCAGGTTGTTATGACTGATTTGTCAGTTGAGTTTTTCTAGTCTATATGTAGTTGACTCAAACTGGTAAACAGAAGCTCATCACTCATACAAACTCAGAATCAATACAAAGTTTTCCTTTCTCTTTTTCTCTTAGTATGAGTAGCCATACCTTTTTGCAGATCTACATTTTTCTCCTAATATTCCTGTTATGATTGCACGTAGAACTTGGTTATCACGAACGAATTTCCTGTTTTCATGATTGATGACTTCACCTTGTTTTTATTTCAAAGCCCTGATTTTTAGAGTGTTTTCCTTTTTAATTAGGAAGGTTAATTATGATATCTGTAGAATAGTTGTTATTTGGTTTGGTTGACACATGTTCTCTATCTGGATATTTATAATGCTTGCTCTACCTATGTAGCTTAGATCATTAGCTCTTCCGTTTACTGTACTGGAATGGACTCTTCCAACAGTTCCACGTCCTTCTAAAGATCAAACATCTGGAGCAACAGATGAAACATCTAAACTCTCAAAAACTTCCTCTTCTGATTCAAGTTAGTTGTTTTGCTCGAAGTTCCTAGATGTTATCAGCATAGCTGCTAATCTACAATTAATGATTCCTTTCTTTTTGTGCAAGATTAAAATAGCTTATGAGTTATGAGTGATGTTGATTTCCTTAAGCAGAGGGTTCAAGTTCAGAGGGATCTCATGATGACACGTCTGAAAGTTTTGCATTTGCTTTGGTCAATGGGGCACTTGGAGTTTTTGAAGTGCATGGTCGAAGAATTCGAGATTTCAGGTGTGAACTTGCTCTATGCTGAAAAAAGTTTATTACTGCAGTGGTGTTGCTGTAAATGATATAGGGCTGTTTAATATGCATTGATCATTATTTAATCATTGTCAAAGCACGGGTAAGTTGCCTTGTTTTGTCATTTTTTTCTGCAGCTATTACTTATTAGTAGTTTATCTCTGTTATTATCCATTAATTTGTTTTGCTTTTTCTTTACTCTAGAATAGTAGTCATTATAGCGAAATGAAGGGGGCCTAGGCTGCTACTGGATTCAAAGAGCAAATTGATTTTCAATAGCAGCCATTATGGAGGCAATAGTTGTTTTTTGGACACTATAGTGTTGGCACTTGTGTAAAAGTTTTGAAAACTCATTTTTATTGGGTTAGTCTAATGCTTTTCTTGCTTTAAAACCTTTGTAGAATTTGAAACCCTTCTTCCTTGGCCATTCTCACAATTGGACCTCTATTTTTGACGACAACTTTTCCTTTACTCTTTACAGACCTATTTTTTATTGTGTTCAGCTCTTCTTTCCCAAGTCTTATTTTGCTAATTTTATCAATTTTTTTATGTTCCTTTTCTATTAATTTTAACATACTTTATCAGTTCTTTTACGTTATTACTTTGTTCTTAGCTTGATGGTCATTGAGAGTGTAAATTGTGACAGGACTTATTTATCATAAATTTCTTTAATTTAGGGTTATTCTTTTTGACTGTTTGTTTGTAGTATAAATTGTTGTATTATAATAGATAGTGACAACCCGGTTTTGCTATCCTGCCACAGCGTTTTAAGAGCTGGCTAATATGCCTGTTTCTGGGATTGATAAATATGCAATACTTCCTTTATGCTTTCGTTCTCTGATTAAATTAACATTTTCCACAGACCAAAATGGCCTTCTTCTTCATTTGTATCATCGGAGGGATTGATAACAGCAATGGCCTACCGCTTGCCTCATGTGGTATGCATCATACTTCAGAATTCATTCTCTTTATATCTATCTAGTCCAATTTTGCTCTAAATTGAATGATAATTTTAACCAATTTAGTTTTTCAGGTCATGGGAGACAGAACAGGGAGCATAAGATGGTGGGATGTGGTGACTGGACATTCTTCTTCGTTCAACACTCACAGAGAAGGAATCCGGCGAATCAAATTTTCTCCTTTTGTTCCAGGGGACCAGAGCCGGGGGCGTATTGCTGTTCTGTTTTATGATAATACTTTTTCTGTATTTGATTTGGTAAGATGGGAGTTCACTTGAATTTTGTTTTTATGGATCATTGGTGCAATTTACTTTTTCTTTCATGTCATACTTGACACACACACACACACACACACACACACACATATATATATATATATATATATATATATATATATATATTCGTACATCTTATGCTATAAGTATTTTCATAACTTTGGTTAATTCTAATCTAACATTGGTTTTTAGGGGGGGATTGAATACCGACAAGCTGAACATTATTATGTGCCTTAAATTTCTTTTCGGTTTCTGATAAATTACCAAATTTTGTTGTTGGTCTCAAAAATGTTATCTAAATCACTCTATTTCATTATTTAAAGAGGCATCTAGTATGCTTTCAGTAAAAAAAAACAAAGTAAAAATTTTATTAACTACCCAAAAACAAAATTTAATAATTTATCAGGGACCAAAAACATTTAAATCTTATTATGTTAACAAATATGCTTGCCGGTTTTCATTTTTCATCAATCTTCTTTAGCATTTTGGGGCAGAAAAAGTAAAGGTGGAAAGAAATTTCCCCGTTTTGAAATGCTGAGATATATTGTAATTGTTTAATCATAAATCTCAACATGCTTTTTTGCAGGATTCGCCAGACCCCTTAGCCAATTCACTTTTGCAACCCCAATTTCCCGGAACCCTTGTATTGGAACTTGATTGGTTGCCCTTGCGAACTGATAAGAATGATCCACTGGTACTGTGCATTGCTGGAGCAGATGGTAGCTTTCGTCTTGTTGAAATTAATGCGTGAGTGCTACAAATCACACTCTAGTCAGAAAATATGAGTTTCTTTGTATTATTTATTATTATTATTATTAATATAAACATATGATCGGCAGTCGTAATGGTGTTCTAATGACTTGACTGATTTTTAGCAATTATAAAAGCATTCATCTTGACGTTTAAATGTCTTGATCAAAACTATGTTTAGATAAATGACGCGATGCCACCTAATTGTTTTATTTACATCTATCTATCTATCTATGTTATTGTCTATATAGGGGGACATATCTTGTGAGGGCACGAGAGGTGAGGGAGAGAGGAGTTAATCTAAGTCATATAATCATCCCTGGATGGATAATTTTATTTCAGTCAATCTAATCTTATCCTCCATATTAAATATATAGCCTGGTATGCATCCTCTGTGTGTGCAATGTTTACATATTTGTGTTCCCATGCAGTGCAACAGTAAGGGACATTTTGTTCATTATATTTCTAACCTTTTGGAGTTTTAGTATTCTCTTCAAGGTGAATAAATCACCAAGTTTTTGTCATCATCGAGATGAAAGCTAATAATAGTTGTCCCAATTTCAGGGGTTTTAAAAATGGACTGACCATGTGAATTACACTTCTTTCTTTTCATGCAGAAATGATAAACGATCTGGTTATGCACTCCACATCAGAAATACAAAGGAGAGGTTCCGGTCAATGCCTATATGTTGTCCCATACTTCTTCCTTCACCACATGCCCTGGTAGTATACCAGAACTAGATTTACTGATTCGACAGAATGAACTAAAATATATTTTCTTTACTACAAAGTTCTATACTCGACTCCCACACTGAATGTCTGCATTTTATAGACGAAGTACATTGTGAACACCAGATTTCGTGTGCAATGATGGATATGAGAAGTAACATGAAATATTAAAGATTGAAATGGAATGATTTATAGGGTGTGAATCATTTTGAAATTCTCATGTCATGGCAATATGATATCTGATTTCATTTAAGATCAACAAATCTTCTTACTCAAAACAAATTTAAATTGCATATTCCCCTTTCCTTGAATTTAAGTTAATCATAGTCCACGTTTAGTCTATGTATAATTCATACAAATTGGTTTTTCTTTTACATGTTCTTGCAATACTTGTGCGAATTTTACTAGTTTTGTATAAATTACGATTACAGTGGTTTATTTATTGTACTTCATTCTAATTTGTACTAATGTTGCTACAGGCGTTGCGCATGATCTTACAATTGGGTGTTAAACCTTCTTGGTTCAATACTAGTAGTACCACTATAGAAAAGAGGCCTCACTTGCTTCCCGGAACTCCTTCATCTACAGGGGATCTTCGTACATACATGATCAACATACCACCTCTTGGCGACTCAGTTGTGCCAGAGATGCTTTTAAAAGTATTGGAACCATATAGAAAAGAAGGTTTATATCTCTGCAGAGTTTAATAATGAAAATTCTTCCATTTGCCATTTTTATACTTTTGGTGTTTAATAAACACTACCATTTTGTCCATTTCTTAAGGTTGCATCCTTGACGATGAGAGAGCAAAGTTCTATGCTAGTATTGTGGATAAAGGTTGTGCGGCAAGGTTTGCTTTCGCAGCTGCTATATTTGGTGAATCCACAGAAGCTCTGTTTTGGCTACAGCTGCCTCGGGCACTTAAACATTTGATGAACAAGTTATTGAGAAAGCGTCCACCAAAAGAGTCCACAGCGGCACCTATCTCTGATGTTGATGATGAGACATCTCTACTATCTCGGATATCATCAAAAGGAAAACCAACAGAAGAAACAGGGAGAGATGTATTGGTACGATGTATTACAGTTTCATTTAAGTTTCTATCCTGTGATATATCTTGTAGAGTCCCACATTCCATTTGTTGAAAGTTGCTGTTAAAGTTGAGTGCTAGATTCTTTAAGTGACTGTAGCTTTCTGGTTAGCAGAGTGAAGGTCAACTACGGTTAATGGCTTTTGACCGAGGAGAGCTGTGGAAAACTGCTAGTGAGCGAATTTCTTGGCATGAAAAATTAGAAGGTGAAGAGGCTATTCAGAAACGTATTCATGAGTGAGTAAATTCATCATTTCTTTTTATCGATTTCTTGGGAGTGTCAACTAGTATGACATAATGTTAGAAGGTATTTTAGTTGTAGTCCAAATCCTTCAGTTTTTTAGTACTGCATTATTTGAAATTATAATATCTAAGATATTGTATTTGTGGTCTTTCACTCCACAAATTGATATCGTGTTCCAAACAGCAAAGGTACTGCTGTGACAGAAACCACTGAAGTTTCTTTTCTTTTACTATTTTCAATGGGATTATACTCTAATTATAATACTCATTTTTTTGGCGCTACCAGGCTTGTGTCTGTTGGAAACCTAGAAGCTGCAGTTAGTTTATTGCTTTCTACACCTCCAGAGAGCTCTTACTTCTATGTCAACGCTCTTCGTGCTGTTGCTCTCTCTTCTGCTGTTTCAAGGTCTCTTCATGAACTTGCAGTGAAGGTAAGTATATCTGGCGCATGCATGTGTTCGGGATTCAAAATACAAATTCTGATTAATATCCAAGAATATAGTTGATATTCAGTGTATTATAACATCTGATATAATTTTTAGGTAGTTGCAGCCAACATGGTGAGGGCTGACAGGTCACTCTCTGGCACGCATCTTCTATGTGCAGTTGGAAGATATCAAGAAGCATGTTCTCAGGTCAGGCTGCAATCATAATATTTTTTTGTTTACTTTCCCTGCTTTATTAAATTCACTATCAAACGGATGCACATAATTTAAAAGGTCTCTAAGCTGGTTTCAGTTTGGAAATTTTACCAGCTTGTAAACAAGAGCCTGGTTGCCTGATGGTATTACTTTTTGGTTGTTTTCAAGGGCAAATTTTGTCATGAAAATTTAATTTTCCCCATTTAGATGATAACCGGATTCATGATATATCATTTTATCTTAACATAAAAAGAAAACTTAAGGGGAAGAGTGGCTACTGAATTTTAGTGTTAAGGAAGTGAAACATCTTATGGTAAGGCACAGTTGTCTGAATTCAGTGTAAAATAGTCAAGACAAAAAATGGTTAAACTGTTGACATTTAAATGCAACAGATTTCCTTGCACTACATTCTCTTCTAATATCAATGATTTTTTGAAAATCATGTAATGTTTGTTTAAGATATCTTAAAGGTGGATTTTCAAAGTTAATGGATCACATTAATGACTGAAATCTGCAGATGCCAACTTGGCGGCAGGAGCTGCTAGGCATGGTTACAACATTAATTAAGGGGTTTTCTATCGTGTGCCTATACACACATGATGCGAAATAAAAAAACTGAATATTTTATCAAAGAAGGATTTTCATTTTACGAAAAGTACAAAAAATATATCTATGAACTACAAAAACAAATCCTTATTATAACCGAGGAAGATTTCTGAAAATAGATCTTAATTAGAAATTCTGGATTTTTTGGAAAATTCAATGAATGCTTAGTTAGCTTTTGCAAATTTAAAATTAATAGACAGATTATCTCTCTAATGGGCTTGATTTTCTAAGAGAAATGCAATGCCATATCTTATGCAGCTACAAGATGCTGGGTGCTGGACTGATGCTGCAACCTTGGCCGCTAGGCACTTGAAGGGATCAGATTATGCGAGGTTCATACTTGTTCTTGCTATCAGACTCTTTGTCCACATTATAACTTCAATATGGGACCAAGCATCACATTGACTGAATAACCTCCAATCCACTGGCTAAATGACAAAATTAATCATAGATTCCGCACTAGTATTTATGATATCATACATCTCTAATTATTCTGTTGTCTAATTTCGGGAAGAATCTGAGTTATTCCTTTAAGTTATTGAAGACAGGCAAGTGGAAATTTTTCTAGAATCATTTTTAATTTTACAGAAAATTTAACTTTTACTTTCCAATGATTGCTGACTCCACATTCGTATGAAAATAGCATTTGAATTGAGTATCATCATGACTGGATGAGCTTCTCTAAATTTTGTTATTCTTACAGGGTGCTGCAAAGATGGGCTGGTCACATCCTGCACACTGAACATAATATCTGGAGGTACGTCTGCTTTTCTTTCTTTAAATTTTATCTCTTCCAGGACTTTTCTGTATTTGATCTCAAATGACCAAATGCAGGGCCCTAATTTTGTATGTTGCCGCTGGTGCACTGCAAGAGGCTTTGGCTGCTCTTCGTGAAGCTCAGCTGCCTGACACAGCTGCAATGTTTATCCTTGCATGCCGTGAAACCCATGCAGAAATTGTTTCTAACCTTGGTATTCTTGACGAAGAATCAAGTTCATCAGTCAAGGATGAGCTACTAAACTTGAGTGCTTTAGATCCAGAGAACGAAGATGTCATTGCAGTTGATGAATATTTTGGACAATATCAAAGAAAATTGGTGCATCTATGCATGGATTCGCAGCCTTTCGCTGACTAAGTGTGGGATGAGCTACTAAACTTACGTGCTTTATGAAATGAATTCAATTTTCTCATTTGTATTCATGGAAGAACTATTGGATTGATCAACTCTTGCCATGAAAAGAAGTCTTGGGCTGATTCCCATTCCAGTACCACCCGGAGCCTGCATTTTTTTGTTTCAAAGGATGAATGCTTTTATTGCCTATGTTGTTGTAAAAAGTGTATAATTGAGAAAGGGATGGCATAGAGCGACAAGGGGTCTTGGAGGTAGGCAGATACCAGAGTCCCTTATGAAACACATTGCTATTAATTGCAGTTAAAATGATTTACGTGAAAGTTGCAAATGCATGGGGTAATTGACCCCTTTTAGCTCATATATATAACATTTTGTAGGCAACAAATCATTAAATTGTATTTGTATTTGATTCATAGGACACTGAAAGGGTTGCATCTATATTTGCATGCAACGTGAAAATAGTATGTTAATTCTATTGTGTTAATTGTTATACTCCATTTTTTTCGGTGTTGGATTAGTTTACGTGCTTCTCACATTTAATTTGTTTACTGACGGTAGCCAATGCTATGTTGTCTTTAGACGACAAAAAAAAGTATATTATACTAGAAAAAGAAGTATCTATTTGCTATAGCAAGAGGAAAGTTTTAGTTTGTTTAATTTAACAAAATTTAGTATTAATTTGATAGGTTTACCAAATTGAAAACTCCAAAAGAACCTAAGCTTTCATGACTTTTTTTTTTTCGATTCAAACAGAAAAGTAAACATAAGATAATTTCACATTTCTTAGCATTGTTAGTTTTGATTATAATTTAAAGAAAATAATTATCTCCTCAAAGTTATTTACAGAACTTTATTACGCTGAAGTAATGTAAAAGAAAGCTAGAAAATAAATACATAGAGAAAATACAGAACACAACGAAAAAGAATTATAATTTCGTTGGTCATGATAATCAATATTATACGAAAACAAATAGTCCGTTATCCTCTATTTAAATAGAATCAATTGTAATTGTTTTAATAATTATTTTATTAATATTTTATTATATTATGATAAAATGAATAATTAAAAATATTAAAATAATTAATAAAAAAAATAATAAATTTAATATTTTTTTGTTAATATATGTTTTATATTATACAAATAAATAATTAAAATGAAATATTAAAGTAATAAATAAAATAAAATTAATTATTTCGTTTAAATTTTCATATTTTATAAGTAATTTATTTTGATATATTATTATTTTAAAATAAAAAATTTTATTTATTAAGATTTAATAATAATTTTTTATGTTAATCTAAAAATTATTTTAACTCTGATTTATATTTTAAAAATTTCTTTTAAGTCAAATTATTTTTAAAAAATCATTTTATAAATTATTTTTTAATATATATAAAAAATTATTCTATTATATCAATACACTCTTTTTCCCTTCAATTCTTTTCTTTTTCACTCCCATCTAATCCCAAGCATTAAACTGTTCTATTCTTAACACTCTTAATAACAAAATATCACATTCTTTGACAATAATGAATCCAGACAAAACAGACAGGGTCTATTTGAGGTTCAGCAAACTAAAGCATAATAAAACCACAATTTTGCTGCTCCCACCAAACAGGCAATCAAATAAAACGATTACAATGAAGATGCAGCAGACCATCACCACACATTCTAGCAGACATTCTAGCAGTGGTGGTAGTGGAGCAGAGCATCTCTCCTTGAGAGTCTGCTCCTTCAGGACCATAATGTTAATGGAAGCTAAAACAGAACCTATTTTACTCCTTCAGATATTTAATCTCACGTGGATATTGGATAGGTAGGTGGAACTATTTTTGTCTAGAAACGTGTTTAGGTGGTGATATTGTTACAATTATACACGGTCCATAATGCCAGGTTAAGTGAATAAATTAGACTTTATGTTTGATTCAAGAGGTTCTGATTCATCTTACTTTCAGAAAGTCCACTTTTGATAGGAAAAAAACACTGGCTGTGTCAAAATTACATAGCCGGTAGTGAAGAAGAAGTAAATATTTCATTATACTACAATTCTTTATAACCTGGCGAGCATGCAACTCTTACAATAGTTTTTGAACAAATACAGAAAAATAGAGCTCGAAAAAACGAAGGTGGCACAAAACAATCCCACTCTCACTTGAACTCAATAAAAGGGTGTTTGGTAATAGCCTCCAGGTTGGCCAATCCCACCAAATTGTGGCATTCCATAAGGCATCATAGGCTGCGGGGGAGGTGCATAGTAACCAGGAGCACCACCAACTCTACTCAAACCCACTTGCCCTTGCATCCCATCCATCCCATACTGTTTCCACACCTGTTGCTCTTGCACAAGCAACTGCTGCTTCCTCTCCATGTCTGCTATTTGCACGTATGAAGGTGGCGGCACCGACAACGATGCTGCAAACGGATCCTGCGCTCCTACAGCTTTAACTGTTCCATCCGGAGCAGGCAAAGCCAGAATCGGAGTGCCCTTATTCCCAAGTCCAGGCAATGCCACACTACTAGCACTGCCTCCACTTAGCTGAGTTGTGCTAACGTGTTGCCTCACAGCCCCTTGATCATACATCCCGTTCAGTAACAACGGATCAAACCCCCCTGCCAATTCAGCCTTCTGCTTTGCCAACTTACTAGTGTTCTCCACCAATGCCACTTCCCAATCTGCTTTGCCAACTTCAGCAGCTGGTGTTTCCCATGCAGATTTCACTTCAGATTCCTCATTTGAAGCAAACGCCTCCCAGAGCCCTTCAGCCCTCACAGTTGCAGCCCCAGAGAACAATGCCAAAGCCAGCTTATTCCCTTGCTCATCAGCTGAAACCCCATCATCCCTAAGATCCACCAGATCACTTGTCTCCTGAGAAGCAACCACCTTTTTAGGCTGTGCTACTGAAGGGGCTTCTGGGGGCGTGAAACTCTCTCTCTCAGGTGCTGGAAGAGCCTTCACCTCATTCGTATCTGCCTCTGCCTCTGCCTCTGCCTCATTCACAGTTACCTTCATCTCTAATTTCCTCTCGGGGCTCTTTGGCCTATTACTCATCTCCTTCAGAAACCCCTCCAGCGTCCCCAGAAGCTTGTCGGTGATCCTCTGCACTTCTGGGTACTCAGAAGACCTTGCAATCCCCATATCCTTACACCATCCATAGAACCCCACCAACTCATCCATCATCTTTGAAGCACCCACATAAGAATCAAAAGCCTTCACACAATGCACATACTCCATCTCCGTGAACCGATCCAACAACACCCCCAAAACATCACAAACCTCAACATACAATTTAAAACTATCCCTCACAACCTGGTAAAGCGCCACTAACACCAACCTGTTGTTCTTGGCAGCACCACTAGGCCTACAACCCAACACACGATCAAGCATCCGCAGCAAATGCTTCAACCTCTCCAGAACCCTCTCAGCTCCCATTTCCCTCACAGGAGTAACCTCACTCCTCTTATTACTCTCCTCCTCTCTCTCTTCCCTGAACGCCTCAGATTCCACACCACCTCTGAGCTTCCTCCGATACGCCACAAACTCAACCTTCTCATCGAGATACAACGCGTAAAGCCTCACGAACCCCGCGTGATCCCAGGAACTGGAATGCGCCTCGTCTCTGAAATCAGACATGTTGAGAATCCTGGTCCCCCGGCGCGTGGCATGCACGATCTCCTCCTCAAACGCGGGGTGGCCATCCACCAAGAGTCTGTGAACAAGCATAAGAGCCTTAACAGCCACAATCCAATCACGAGTCTTTGTAAGCCTCTTGGAAATGGTGATCAAAGAAGCACTGATGTAGCCTCTGGAATGCGATGTCAGAGTGAGGATTTCTCTTATGTATTTGTCATCAGCAGGAACCTCTTCATGGCTCGTGGCTTTGACGACCAAGACTTCGAGGTCAGGGGCCAAATTCCCAGCGACTTTCGCTATGCTGATGCTGGTTTGGTCCTTCACCACACCAATCGCCTTGCGGATTGTGCTTGATGCCATAATGGGTGCTTGATTCGCTTTTGCAGAGGGAAATTCAGATCAAATTTCAGATTTTTCTTTGTGGGGTTATGTTTTAAGGTTACCTGGTGTGATAGAACAGAGGTGTAACACTGTGCGAAGGTGACGGAGGATTTGTAGACTTGTCTCGGTGGATGAAGTGGTGGGTTGTGCTTTTTTTGTGTAGTGTGATCAAATCAATGCAGCGTGTTCATGTTTGTTTCACTCATGGCCTCTGAGTTGTAACACTTGAATGAAAGAGAAAGCGAAAGCGAAGAGAGAAGACGAAGACAAATCAGAGATAGCGAAACCGCGTAATCAATGGAGAGAAAAAGATTTTGATTGTGTACGTTTTTTATTATCTTCACTTTATTTAAAATTAAAGTGAACAATTACTTTATCAATCTCTTGAATGACCCACTCTTAATATAATAAAGAATTTAAGTAAATTATTATTTAATGTTGTATCAGCCTTTTATGCTATGTTATTGTTATAGAAGGTTTTCGTTTTGAAATCATGATATTTATTAAAGATTATTTTATTAATAATTATCTTAAAATACTTGATTATATGGCTAAAACTTTATATATTCCAATTAAATTGTCTTAATGATACGACGCTGTGTCGGCGAGGTGCTGACGTTGTTATCCACTCAACGATGAAAAGTGTAGTAAATACTCTTTTTGGAAATAGTAAAGACTTAAAATATCTTTTTCTTTACGTGTATTTTGGCACTAGGATTCTCCACTTTTTGGAAAGTATCTGCATAAAACTTCTTTGATTAGCTTAATTAACTTTCAAAGCTCAGTTACATATATATACTACATTAATTATTTTTTAACATATTGTAATACTGACGTTATGAAATGTTTGTTTAACATTTAAATTGATTGAATAATTAATTTATAAATATCAGTTTCAAATTTAAAATTTATGGAGGGTTTCATTTAGCATTTGCGCAATGATTTTATTTGATCACATATCTTCGGCTATAAGAAATGCGGAAACGTGGAGCAAGAATTGAACTCTGTTTTGCATTACGAGAGCATCTTATTGGGCATGGCAAAGGCACGTTTAACGATCATCTTAAGATAGTTTGCAAAGAAATATCATTAATCTTTGAGAAAAAAAAAGACAAAAATAAATAAATTAGAAAGTATTTAATTATTATAATTTTTAATAATTCATTTATTTATTTATATTAGAATAATAATAATTTAAACATGATATAAAAGTAATATAAATAAATAAATTTATCTTATTTTTCATTCATTTATATTCTTTTCTCCTTAACCTAAATAGCTTTATTTTCTTCACTCTTTTTTTTTTTATTTATTTCCTCATGTCATCTCCTCAACTAAAGAAGGATTTAATGAACCTTAACATTAAGTTGCAGTTGAGTTGCAACTACTTTTAGCAAATGTTGGGATTGAATTTCACATATACATTGTTTCATTGCAAATCGTAGATCTATTATTATAGGTGATTCCTATTACTTACAATTATTGTATTAATTTAAACTATTTTAAAATGATAATTCCTCACCGATGGAACTTATGAGGATTATCATTTAATAATTAATTAATCATTAAATTATACTTCTTGTATTATTTGAATCGATTAAGAGCAAATATATGTTCAATTCAACAACGAATCGAGCACAAGGACGGATGATGTTCACATATTGAACATGATATTTATTTACTTCAATTACAAAATTCCATAAAAGAAACAATTAACTGACTTTTTTTAAAGAGATATCTTTAATTTATGAGTATGCAATTTGTATTTTTCTCAAAACCAGCATTGATCTCCAAATCATCATAATTGCCAAACAATACTTGTATCAATAAGATCTAAGACATTTAGAGAGGTTGAACTTTAAAAGTAATTTTTACATTTTAGGATAACAAAGTATTTAAGAGATTGAAGTATATATATCTCCAATTTTTTAAAACTCCATTTCGTTTCACTTTCAAATCAATATCTATTCCCAATTTTTCAAACCTCCATTTGGTTTCACTTTCAAATCAATATCTCTCTTACCAAGTTTTTTTTTTTTTTTTTTTTTTTTTATTTTTATTTTATTTTTTTATTTTTTTTTTTTTTTTTTTTTTTTACATTTTAATTTACTTTTAAGAGAACTGACTTTTTGTTTTTACATTTCACACAATTTTGTTATTGTTTTTCCCATCTTTTAGGCCCATGCTATCCTTCATAATTCTTCAATCTTTCAAATGTAAGATTGAGAAAATTTTCATTCATGACTTAGAGGGTTTTCAAGTGAAATAAAACTATTTAGGAAACTGGATACAAAGGAATTATTAAAATTCAACAGGTTGATTATTTAATCCTAGACTTAAATTAAAACAAATTGTCTTTGTCGTTTCCAAAGTTTTGTTGAACAAAGTAATGAAATAGAGATTCAAGTGATGCTAATCACAATTATAAAGTGATGACACTAAATATAATTTAAAAAAAGTCGAACCAATGTAAAATTCATTGGTATTTTTTATCTGTCTTTTTAACTCTCCTTCACTTTTTTTTATTTCTTTAAACTAAAATGTCTTTAAAATACTTCTAAAAATATGTTGACTAATTGAATAAAAAATTATTGAAAGTGAATTATTTGTTGTTAAAACTTTCTGAACTAATTATATTTATTTTATTCCAAAAATTTGTCAAATATCCGAAGGTTAGAGTTTGCATTTATAACTATTAATGTTTTGTGCCATTTTAATTTTTTATGTTTATTATGTAATTAATTTAATAAATATTTACATAAATAATTTTAATTTGGGGGGAAATTAACGAGAGAGTTCCTTTCCATTTCGTTTTGAATATAAAGATATTAATCTTCGTTTTTCAGACGAACCTATAAAAATGAAAACGGTTATAATCTAAACAGCAATCTTCATCATCAGTACTCATTAACAGACGCGCCGTTGAAGTTCAGAATTCCGGCGAGCCATGTTTTTGCTCCGCGTCCACTCGGTGGACGCCGACCACCCTCTCGATCCCCAAACCATCTTCCAATCCCATTCCCAATCCAACAACCCTAAATTCAGGGAACGGAGAGGCGCACTCCACTTGTTCCGAACCTCTCGCCATTCCTCCCTCCCAACCCAAACCTCCCCCTCCTGTCTCCTCTTCATCCTCGCCGTCCCCAACTACCTCTCCTTCCACGACTTCATCCCCTTCTGCGGACCCCACCTCGACAATTTCGACCACCTTCTCTTCATCAGGTTTCCTTCGTTTCCACTCTCTCCTACCCTTTCATCCAAACCCTAACTAACCATTCCTTTTCACCCTCCCTGCAGGAACGACGGGACCGAAGATCGCTATAGCGTGTTGATCACGTTTGCCGATCAGTTCGCCGCCGATGAATTTTACAGCTATTTCAATGGCCGGAAATTTTCTCCCGCCGAGGTGAGTCAATCTTGATAGTCTTTTCGCTTTTCAATTTTGTTTTCTGTTTCTCAACATTTCAAATGATGATCAAAATTTAGGCAGAGGTGTGCCATATTTTGTTTTTGCAATCTGTGGAGTATTCGGAGTATGCAGAAGTTGCTGGGACTCCTCCTCCTGGTTGTACGGAAATACCAACTTGCCCAGTTTGTCTTGGTGAGTTTAGAGACTTTTTTTTTTTTTTTTTCTTTATGTGTTTTCTGTTTGTCCCTGGCAATGATGTGAGGAATTGGTTATGGGTTTATGTATCTTACTTTTATTTTAATGCTAGAGAGGTTGGACCCTGATACGAGTGGGATAATCACAACACTTTGTGACCACTCATTTCAATGCCCCTGTGTCTCCAAGTGGACGTACTTGTCTTGTCAGGTAGTTACGTTCTTCATACCTTTAAATCTTACTTCATACCTTGCGTTTTGGCATATGTAATTACTGGTGTGTTTGGTAGAGAGGGATGGAATAGATGAAGTGAAAAGAAGTAGGTAAGAAGAGAAAGAAAGAGAAATAAATAAGAGATAGAGCAAAAAACACAGTTTGGTTTAAGAGAAATAGAGTATAAATTGGAAAAAGAGAAAAAAATTGCTTATTTTATGATGTTTTACACAACAAAATTGATATGGCTTTGTGAGAATGATTTCCATGCTTTTTCTCTGCACCCAAGCGTGGAGGTTTTTAGCCATGAACCGCACTTGTTCTTTTAAAGATTAATTCAGCTTTTTAACTAAGGAAAGACACACGGACCCTCTCAGTTATCTTCTCTCCTCATCTCTGTGCTATTCTGTTCTTACCAAATAGAGGGTACAGGTAACAGGTTGTTATAAGTTCCTTATTCTGTAACATAATATCTTTGATGGATTGTCTTTGGAGTTAAAAGTATCTTGTAATTTTGCTTAGACATCCCATCAGTTATCATCATGATATATCAGGATTTCACACTACGTCTTGATCTCATCTTCTCAAATTCATGCATCAAGATGGACTGTAGACTCTTATTGATGCACATTCGGGATATTAAAATCCACTCACTCTATTTCACCCTCAATAATTAAGAATCTGGAATCTATTGTTCATTTCGATTTTCTGAAAAAATGAGGAAGGAAGTAGATTGTCAGGCACATACATCCATGCATATATGATTTCAGATAGAGTGAATTCCTATCAATTGTAATTTGTAAATTTGTAACACAGATGCGCTATTGATATTTAATTTGAGGACTTGTCTCTTTTGAAGTGAGGGTTGCACTTTAGAGAATAGATTGAAGAGTTATAACTATTTATTGGGAAACTAAAGACATAAGACTGAAAATATGATAAGAGCTAAAGAGATTGATTACCTTTCAACAATATCTAGGTAATTAATGCTAATAAGTAAACAAGCTCATAGGTACAACATATAGCAGTTTTCTGATACAACTACTAACTACCTATATTTAATACCTATTCTAACACTCCCCTCAAGCTGGAGCATACAAATTGTATGTACCAAGCTTGGAACAAATCAATTCAAATCAAGCAACCTTAAAGATTTTAACAAATATGCAATTTGATCTGACAAACTCAGTACAAATTTCATGGGACAACAAATTTTCCCGAATAAAATGAGAGTCAAGTTCTATGTGTTTAGTCCTCTCATAGAACACTGGATTTGAAGCCATGTGGAGAGCACCTTGGTTATCACGATACATCTTCATTTGTTGGATCTCACAGAATTTTAATTCTTGAAGAAATTGTTTCACCATACAAGTTCACATGTGAGAGACATCATTGCCCTATATTTAGCTTCGGCACTAGATTGGACAACCACATTTTGTTTTTCGCTTTTCGAAGAAATAATGTTTCCTCCAATGAGATGAGAACACATTACCTTGTAGTGAAACGTCTATTCATAAGAGATATTGCCCAATTAGCATCACAATACCTAGAAATTTGGGTATTCCCCTTATCTTTGTACGACAAACCTTGTCTTGGAGTCTTTTTAAGGTATCTTAAGATGTGGATGATAGCATTCCAATGATCAATAATACAAGGATTTTGCATAAATTGACTAAGAACACCCACTGCAAAGGATAGATCAACTCTAGTAATAGTGAGATAAATAAGTTTCTCTACAGGTCTTCTATATCTCTCCGGATCAGAGAGAGTCTCGCCTTGATCTGCCATTAATTTTTTATTTGAATCTGTAGGGCTATCTACTAGTCTACCATCAGTTGTGCTTGTTCCTTCCAAGATATCTAAAGTATATTTCCTTTGAGAAACTATAATGCCTTCCTTTAATTGAGCCACTTCAGTTCCTAGAATGTATTTGAGACTTCCAAGATCTTTGGTCTGAAAGTGATTACATAAGTGTTCCTTTAGTTGCAAGATTCTAGTAGCATTATTTTTTTTAATAACTATGTCATCAACATACAAAATTAAGTAAACACATTTTCCCAACGAGGTATGACAATAAAAAGTTGAATGATCTGTCTCATTGCGTTCATTCCAAAGTTTGAACAATGTGACTGAATTTTCCAAATCAAGCACAAGGAGATTGCTTAAATTCATGAAGAGACTGTGTAACTTACAAACCAAGCTGAACTCCCTTTAAGCAACAAAACCAGAAGGTTGCTCTATGTAAATCTCCTCTTCAGGATCACCATGAAGGAAGACGTTTTTTATATGTATTGATGGGGAGGCTAATGACATATAGTTGCCGTAGCACTTAAGAGCAACACAATAGTCATTTTAGCTACGAGAGAAAACATATCACCATAATCAAGGTCGTAGATATGAGTATATCATTTAGCTACCAATCTAGCTTTAAGGCAATCAACTTCACCATTTGGCCCAACTTTAATGGCGTAAACCCAACGACAACCAACAACCTTCTATCCAGGAGGTAGAGGAACTAAGTCCCATGTGACCATTATGTCCAAGAGCTTGCATTTCATCAATCATGGCTTGTCGCCATCCAGGATGATCAAGTGTCTCTTCACATTTTTAGGAATGATAATGGAAGATACAGAGGAGATACAAGAAAAATAAGAAGGGGATAAATGGTGATAGCTTAGGAAATTGTAAATAGGATTAAGATTGTGTGTAGAGTGAGTCCTTTTCGAATGGCAATAGGCTAACTAGAATTGTTATTATTAGGAGATGCAGTATGGAACGGAAATGGTGAAGGAATTGATGAAGAGGACTCACCATGTGACACTATACCATTAATTGCATTCAATTATTGGGTGGTGATAAGAGGAGGAGATGGTCCAAGAGTATTGGGCTGATGAGAAGAATTTGAATTATTCGGTGACGTTGAAATAGTGTTAGAAGTAGGATACACAAAGGGCCTCAACTAAAGGCACAGGCAAGACCTGTTGGACAAAGTTAACATCTTGTGTAGAGGAAGAGAAGAACAAAGTTTCTTCAAGAAAGGTGAAACTCACATACATGTAAAATCTTTTAGTGTCAAGTGAATAACATCGATACCCTTTTCGAAGACGAGAATATTCTAAAAAGACACATTTTATAGCTCAGGCTGAAAGTTTATCCAAACCTAGAGAGACATCATGTACACATGCAACCAAAGACTTGAGGAGAAATGTAAAATAATGGGATGTTGAACTTTATTGTCAAGAAGAAGACATTTTATGAGTAAGATAACTGGCAGTAAGAATGGCATCACCCCAGTGATGGACAGTTATATTGGCACCAAGTAGCAAGATACAAGCAGTTTCAACTAAGTATCTATTCTTTCTCTTTGCTATACCATTTTGTTGAGGTGTATGAAGACAGGTGGATTGGTGTAAAATGGCATGTGAGTTTAGAAGAGTGGAAAAACCAGAAGAAAAGTATTTTTTGGCATTATCACTCCTTAAGATCTTGATCACTTAGCCAAAATGGTTCTTGATTTCATCAAGCAATGACACAAAGATATTCAAATGTTCAGGCTGATCTTTCATTAAATAAACCCAATTACAACAAGAATATTCATCAATAAAAATGACAAAATAATGAAATCCAAAGGATGAAACTTGACTTGGACCTCAAATATCAGAATGAATTATAGAAAAGACAGAGGTGCATCTTGACTTTGTTCTTGGTGGAAAAGACGACCAAATATGTTTTCCTAATTAACATGACTCACATTCTATGACTTGGAATTTGCTAAGTTTGGGAGTCATCCTTTTTAATTTTGATAAATGCGGATGACTCTAGCGATCATGTATAAGCTTTGGAGATGGGGATGCTAAACAAAGACATTGACGGATTAGAGCCCAGACTGTAGAGTCCCCTAGATTCATGTCCTTCATCAATAAGTCGACCTGAATTGCATTCTTGTATAACAAAAGAATTTGCATTAAAGGTTATAGATCAATTTAAAGATTTAATTAATTGACTTAAGGAAATTAGGTTAAAAGGACATGTTTTAGGTTCAAAGATAGAGAAAGGGAGATTTGACCAACTCCTTGAGAAGTAACTTTAAATCCATTGGCTAGAGTAATAACATAAGGAATTTTAGGATGAGAAATGGAAGAAAGCAGGGAAGCACTACTAAAAATGTGATTTGAAGCACCTGAGTCAAATATCCATGGAGGTTTGAGAGATGCAAGCTTTTGACAAACTAGTGAAAGGTTGTGCTTGGCTGCCGGACTTCAAAATGAGATATTCTTGAAGGTTGAATTCACCAACAATCAGAACAACAATCTACACTCACATCCAGTGCCAACTGTAAAAGACGGCAAACAGTGTTGAGGAAAGGGAGAAGGAGAGAGGGGCCTCTCAATCAAATCTGAAACTTGAGAAACAAGGGTCGAAATACCCACAGGGAGGTCAGGTGAGGCTTGTGGAGAAGGCCCGGAGTTGTTCAGGTGACAAAAAGGTGGGCGGCAGCGGCCAATTGACCATGGCCGACACCAATTGATGGCAGTACCGGAGGATAATGGTGGACGGTGGTGGACAACTGCGAAACTGGTAGAGTGAGATTGACCTGCTCTGGTACCAACAAGAAGAAGAGCTTGAGAGATTGATTATCTCTCAACTCATCTTTGTTATTTATAGAAGAAAATTACATTAAGAATATCTAGGTAATTAATGCTAATAAGGAAACAGCTCCGAAGTACAACATATAACAGTTTTTCAATAGAACTACTAACTACCTACATTTAACACCTTTTCAAACATGAAGTATTAGATTTTAAACTCTTATAATTAAGTATTCATATGCATGTATTTGTTATGACCTTAGCCATATTTCTATCAACAGTCATAACTTCTGAGTTTTCTGTCTGAAGTGCACTTCACAATCTCACATTAGAAAAGACAAATCCTTATGACTTGTTTACTTTGAGAAAATAATTTCTATTTTTTTTTCTTGTTTTTGCTTTTAGTTTCAAATACCACCTTGCTTTTGAAGTGTTTTCTATTGTTTTATGTCATGTTCATTATGCTGTAATTTTCTGCACCAAAAGCCGTATGAAAGCAGTTCTTTTATTTGGAGTGCAGTTGGAAGGATTGCCTTATCGTTGAAGAATTCTGTTGTAAAGAGCCTTTGCTGTTTATATTGTAGGTTTGTCAATTCTGTCAGCAACAGGATGAGAAACCAACTTGTTTTATTTGTGGAACCATAGATGATCTCTGGGTTTGTATGATTTGTGGGTTTGTTGGATGTGGAAGGTACACATATTATTTCTTATATTTTCACTGATAACTTGTGTGTGAAAGCCTCTAATTAATATAATAAACAATTCACAATTCATTGAATGTGATATGTCATGCTTTTGTTTTGTCGGGTCAGGGAAGACTTTAACACTGAATTTTCATTTTTATCTAGATATAAAGAAGGACATGCTATTCAGCATTGGAAAGATACTCAGCATTGCTATTCTCTTGATTTTAAAACACAACAAATTTGGGATTATGTGGGTGACAGTTACGTACACCGATTGAACCAGAACCAGTCTAAAATTGATGGCAAGTTGGAGGAGATGAATTTTCGCTGTATGTCACTGGAAGGAGATTGTGATGCGTGTGAATGCCGTGAAGATTTAGGAATTAATGGTGCCCTTTTCAACAGCAAAGTTGAAGCAGTATGTTTCTCATAAGTCATATACGCAACTCTTTCTGTCTTCTATTCATGAATATCAAATCCTCCTACATTTTCTCTCAGCTAATGCTCCTACATGCTAAAAGAAAAGAAGTATTCAATACCTTTTTATTTTTCCGAGACATCAAGTGTGTTCATTTTTGCATTTAATAAAAGCATGGAGAGGATTAGTAGGAGGATATACCATCATTTTTGTTTATGCTAAAACCTGCTTTGACAAATTTGCCTGAAATAACAAAACCTTGACATCTAAGCTTTTATATGACTAAAACTGGACACCCTTTGCACATAACCCTTGGTGCAAATACTATTATATAGACATAGGCTCAAAAAGTTAATTAGAGTAGAACATGGGGATGAAATTCTAAATGCAATTTGTATGAAAGTTACAAAATCATTTAATGATCCCATCTCTTGTTGTTTATTACGTGGTACTTGATGTATCCTGTCTCCTTGCGGTTAGCATCTTCTCTTCATTTTTCACTTTTCATTGCCCTGCATGTCACTAATTGATTTTTAAATATGAGAACAGATTGTGGATGAATACAACCGTCTTCTTACGTCTCAGTTGGAGACACAAAGACAAGTGAGTTAACCTTTTGTCCTTAAAATTCTTTCTTTGAGAAATATGAATAAAAAGGAGTCTTTGAATTGGATGTACAGAACTGTAGATTATTTATGACTTCAACTTTGCCTGAAAATTACATGTTCTTGGAGTTTCATTAGAGGGTGTTGAAATTACTATTCATGTTGGTTGGGATTGGTAACATTGAGGCTGGTTGCTTTGTCTTACGATGAAAGGCTTTGGCCCAATTGCTATTGATACTCTCATATGTTGTTGGTTTATGATGCTATAATACTGGTGATGGTGTTTGTGAAATCTTGTAATGTTATACTTTTTTTGTTTCAGTATTATGAAGCTTTACTAGTAGAGGCAAGAAGTAAAATGGAAAGTTCCATGACTGAAGCAGTGGAGAAAGCTGCAGCTTCTGAAATGCAGGATATCCAAAATGAACTGGAAAAGTGGACAGAAGAAAGAAATGCCATTGCTGAGGTAACTTATCCGTTCTCTATTGCATTTGGTTTATTATTTAATTGAATTATCTGGTATTTAGGCATTCTTTCTGACCTTAGGTCAATCAGAAACTCATAAAAAATCAAGAGATTTGGCGAAAGAAAGTTAAAGAAGCTGAAGAGAGGTATATCTGCTTTTATGTGTTTCCATATAGTTTAAATTTGTTCTCTAACAGTAATCAATAAATTCTCACTTCAGACCAACACTTCAGTCTGATACCTTCTAAATTATGATCATGTAGGGAAGCTACATCAACTAAAGCGATGAACGAGAGGGTAATTGATTTGGAGGAACAGGTACTGCAATTAGCTTCGATGATTCTTTGTACAAAAGTTTTCCAAATATACTGTTCTTTGACGCGTTAAATGATATACAGATTAGAGATATCAAGATCTTTCTACAAGCCCAAAAGACAATTGATAAAATGTCAGATTCAAATGGAATCAAGGATGGAACAGTCCTACCTGTGGCTTATGAGCAATCTTCTCCAGGCCGCAGTAAGAGAAACAGAAAGTCTGGTCGAAGGCGGAATTAGTTGCAACCTAAAACAGAAGACTTATTCGTTCGAACTTGTGGTAGTCGATCTTGTTTTTAGGAATAGAAGGACGCTAGTACTTGTTGAGGGCCCGAACACTCGATGGTATATAGAGGCAGAACCAACTCATGGCCTTGGATGCTTGTCTGCATGTTTTAGATGTTGTATAGTTGATGCTTGTAAACAGTTAATTCAACGAATTTCGTAGTCCAAAGCCATACGAGTGATGCCATTCGTGGTTATGATGGTAACTGACCTGGCCGAAATGTCAAAATCATACTTTTAAAAAAAAAATAAAATTCAGTGAATTCTTTATTATTGTTTAAATTCATAAAGATTCACTAAATGATATGAATCTTACTCCATATTTAATGAATCAAATATTATTTCGTAAGTCTACATAAATTTTAACCTGCGATATAATGTATGCTTTCCATTAGATAAAGGGTGGGCAGTGTGATAGTTCTGCTCTAGACAACGAGGGGTGGTGGGAAGTATGAGGTTTGTTGGTTGCTTTAAGGTCTCCACTGATATTCTGTATGACTAATTTCCATCTCCATCGTTCTTTAGTCTATAAACTCCAGAACGAGAACAATGTACCTAGATTGTATATTTAGTGAAACCATTTAGAGCATAAATGGAGAAGTTAGTAGTTCAATAATTTTGCAAATGATGTTTTGCGAATCTGATCTTGTTATGTAAAATTATCATAAATTCCTCATGGAAAGAAGACAAACAAACAAAAGAAAGGGAACAAATAGAAAAAACATGAAAATAGGAGAAAAAGAAAATGCACGAATAGAGAAACTCGAGAAATTTCTTCCTTAATATTTCTTTTATATGTAATTTCATACACGTTTGTTTATGAGGGTGCTTTTAATTACTTTTGTAGTCATCCGAATTCTGATAATTGTTATTGCTAAATCTGAATGAACCAAAAACAAAATCCATTAATGAAGCCATCGTTGCCTGAAACATTCAACCAACTCGTAAATGAATCTTTGCACAGAAGGCAAAAGTAAAACTGAATCTCGGAATAGGTAACTTTAGCTCGAAAAAAAAAAACTATAACAACTAGTTCACTATATATATTATATATATATTAAAAAAATACTACACAAAGAAAGGTAGGACCAAAGGAAAAATAATAATAAGAATGACCCTCAACTCTTCAACACCCCAGCCGAATTTACGCCAGTAATCCTATGTGTCTGCCAGTGCCAATGCCGATGCCAATGCCAATCCCAGGAGCATAAATTGGTTAGGAAAGGTGATTGGTTCAATTGATTTGTACCTAACCTACAAACAAACACCTAGGTTCCGCAGCTTCCCTTTGCAAACCCGAATGGAGGCACCAGGGAGCGGGATCATATGCAACCAAACACACACTCAAAGGTCCTTAGAGAAGAAAGTATTACATCGTCATCTTAATGTGCCATTCATCATCTTTGGGGTTGCTCTGAAACAGCGGCACCTGAAGTACTGCTAGGCCCAGCACCGTTCTCGTTTGGAGGTGGAGTACCCCATTTTCCTTCTGCCTCTAGTGGTTCAAGTACATGTACTCCCCCATCTGTAAGTCCTAAAGCAAATTGATTGGGTTCCGAGGGATGTGCAGCAATCACAACAGGATACACTCTCAAGCTGTAAAAGAGAATTTCATCAGGTATGAAAAAATCAAATATCATCAATAACAGATCTTTCATTACAATTGATAATAAAGCGCACCTTGGGTTGGGATGGAGATAAGCAGTTTGACTTATTCTACATCTTAATCTGAGTGCCGGGACAGTAAGAATGCCAATACTTCCATCCTCAAAGCTTACATATATTGACTGACTATCGCACGAGTATGTAGCATGTGTGATTGGATTATTTTCCCGCGACGAAAACTAATCATACAAAAAAAATGAGGCATAATGTTAAGCTAGCAGATATCACGTTGAAATGAAGAAAGCCAAATAGAGCTAGTAATTAAATAAGCATACAATATATATTATATATATAACTGGCACAAACCTGCTTTATACATTCCAACTTTGGTGCCTCGTATAAGGCTATTTGAGTTTCGTGAACAGCCAGTAAATGTGTTTGGTCTTGATGAAATTGGACCCGAGTATCTGCAAGAGGTGCTGGAGATCGCCCACTGGGCATCTGAAGGAATTTACTTGCTTGCTTTTCCCATCCATCCGTGCTCCAAACACACAACTGTCGACATAAAGAAAATAAGCGATACTTTCATGATTTCTATTAAATAGGATTTTCAACATTACTCTTCCAAAAGCAGTCATTTTAAGAAATCTTTTCACCCAGTCATATACCTTTACAATGCCTATTAATGAAAAGAAAAAAATAGCAAATGACTGTAGTGGAAAGAGAAGACACATAGCAAACATTTCTGGACAGACAAAGCAAAAAAAAAGCCTTTTCTTCCATTAAGGCCACTTCAGCTTAGCAACTAATGACAAAACAGCTAAAAGTTAAATTCCTAACCTGAGAATCAGCTCCAGATGATACAAGCACATTGAGAACGTGAGAAAAGGCAAGACCAGTGATTCTCTTCTGATGACCTTTTAGCTTGGTTTTGACCTAGATGGAAACAAATTGAACAAAAAAAAAAACATAAATGCTAAATTTTTTAAATACCAACAGTGCATGAAACTAAAACTGATATCTTTACGCAGTGTGAGTGGGAGGGGGGACGAGAGGCTAATATCAATTTTTAAACTCACTAATTTATGAAACTTAACCAACAGCTCTGACCTCAATCATGAATAAAATAATACCTCATCCACTCGAACATTATAGATTTGTATGGAAGAGTCATCCATGCCAATGGCAATAATATTGTTGTCTTGAGGATGAAATGCAAGAAATGTAGCAGCTGGTGGAGGCGGCATGAAAGTTGTCATTGTCTGCAGTTGATATTCACAGAAATTAATGTGAGAAATTGCAACAAAAATGAAAGAGGTCAGGGAATGCTAAAATAAACCATCAAAGGGATGCTTAGCAAAATACTTGGTATAGACTGTCCATTTTGGCAATACTGCTAAAAGGTCAAAGAGGATAGGGACTACTAAAATCATAAGCACCACTATGCTGTCTCTCAAACACAACCATACAAATGTAGAAGGAAGGAGTAATAAGGCATATTAGGCTCCAAACTACTTTATAACCCAACTGAAGTAGTCAATTGGTTGGTTTCCCGTTGCCTTGGTTACAAGTTCATAACTAAATTCAGTCTCTTTTGATTGTCATCTCAATCTTAGGCATTCATAAAAGCCTCAATTATAAACACTTTTAATGAGGTATATAAGCATGTGTAATGATCAAATCTAAGAGTAGATTATCTTGTTTATTGAAGGATCAGAAACAAATAACCAGTACATGTATTTTTTTCTAAATAAGGAATTGGCAACAAGACCTATATAACAATTTCATAATTATTACTCCCTCTGTTCCTCTTTTATAAGACCCAAATTAAAAGTAATGTTTTTTTTTTTACAAAACCCAACACATAATGTCCCCATGCATTAACTATTTTCAGACTAAAATACACTTAATTAAATCAGTGAGAAGTTGAATTAGCGGACAGTTAGTAAAGAGAGGACTATTGATAAGGATAATTTAAAAAAAAAAAAGATTATACATACATACATACATATATATATATATAAAAATTTAAGACAGACTTATTGATATCAACAAAATTAACCACTTTCCTTGATTATGGTGAATTAGGTAATTGAATCTTATAAATACGAGTGGAGGAAGTAGAATATAAGAACGTGCAAAATGAAAGCTACATACCTTAAAGGTCATCATATTGAATAGGGAAATCTTTCCCCCTGAAGCAGACAGAACATACGAGTCATTCTTTGACAGTGCAAAACATGACACAGCATCCTCTGGGTTAGTATCACTTATATCATTAGTCATCAACATTCCACTAGATGGTTGCCATAGTTGTGGTAGAAGGTTTGTAGTGGCCTAAATAAGAAATACTTGTTTTAACAATCTTATGGGCATTAACACGTTGAAATGTAATCATAAACAAGTATAATAATGCTCATTACCTTCCCAGAAGGATTCCGCTCATTTCTCTGCCATTTCCAAAGCTTGTGAACAGCATTTGTTGCCAAAGCCAAAATTGCAACCCCCTGATTTGTATAAATTAACCTAGAAACCTGAAACAATATTTAAAAATAGTAAATGTATAACCAGTTGAACGACTATTGCAAACTTGTAATTAGAAGTATACAGCCTAAAAGAAAAACAAAAAAGAGGGGCATATCCCACTAAAACTTTGAACACAACATGCAAGCAGAAAACGTTTATAGGCAAAATATTGAATAATATATTCGTTTTGCTGATATGTTTGTGATTCAATAGGGAAGTAGAGAATGAATTCATTGGTGAAAATACAATACAAGTTTATGCATTGCCTTCACCACATGCCCCAAAAAAGACTGAATATATACGATTTTAGTATCTAACAATACCCTCATTGATGATAGACTATCAGGAAGTTTCAGGGAGCGGCATTGTGACGATTCACTAATTTCTGTCAGCTTCCATATCCTAGATTTATCCACAGCTTCATCAACAATTCTGGGTTTCACATCAGCTAAACTTCTTGTGTCATTATTCTACAAAGCAAAATATAATAATAAAATTAAAACAAGCAGAAAAATAGAATCCTCGTTCTTGAACTGATTTATGTCTCGGAAAACTCACAATCCCAACCATTGCTGCTACTGGAGGAGCTCTATCAGCAAGGCTTGTTCCAACAGTCACATTGGTAGAAGGAAAAGATCCAAGAGTAGGTGCCTGAATTAACATGAAGGATTCAGAAGGATATACTTTCAGAAGATTAACTAAATATTAATAGTTTTACCTTCACAACAGCTGCAGAAGATTAACTAACTATTAATAGCTTTACCTTCACAACAGCTGCAGAAGATTAACTAAATATTAATAGCTTTACCTTCACAACAGCTGCAGAAGCAACTCTAGAAGCATCAAATGTACGATTCTCCACTGTCCGAAGCAGCCTAATTCCTTCTGCATTAGCTAGAATTTTAACCCCATTGTCATTTGTGGAGACAGCCAACAGTATTCCATCCTTGTTAAATCTAATACAGGGAGATGCCTGCAGATTTCAAAGACATGTGTCATTAAATAATGAATTTATCATTAAATGAATAAAACCCAATGTAGTCCTGTAATTACCAGTAATCCACCATCTGCATCAACACTCGTCAACAAGCTTGTATTATCCATGTCCCAGAATTTGATCATAAACTCATCACCAGCAGCCAAGAACCGATTCTTAGTTGTATCAAATTGTACAACACCTACAGATCTCTTCCCAAGACCATGATAAGTACGCCTCACAGCTCCTTCACTTTCATTCCATTCCACTAGATATGATTCTCCTTCTTTATTCGTGCCACATGAGAACAATCTACAGACATAACAAAATTATTAAACTTGTTCATGTATCAAACACAGCAACTGAAAATGTAAGAGGCAAAAAATTATATCTGAACCTTGTTCCATCAGCACTATATGCCATTGTAGTAGATGAATGACCAGGTGCATCATAGTCAACCCTAGAACCCATGTTATCATACAACCATGCCTTTATTTTTCCATCAGTTGCAGTTGAGAAGATGAACTACAGAACCATATCAGAACACAGTTGAAATTTTTATAACACATTTAAAAATATAAATCAAAACAAACTAAAAGAATATTTTGTCATCAAGACCAGAGCATCCAACAATTTGAAATACAGCAGCAAGCACAAGTAATCTTCTAGACAAAAAAAATATCTGTCTATGTAGTAATGCTATTATTGGTCAAGCATAAACAGCTAACCACTATATGGCTCACTGAGAATTGACATATACTATTAATTATATAGCCTGAATAGAACTTGAAATCGTATTTCACACTAATTATTTTGGGTGTGGCAAAGAACTCTCTCAGCTTGAAACAAAATGTGCACAAAAAAGAGAAACATTGATCTGGAGAGGAAATTCATTAAATTAAATTATTACAATTTTATTTGAATAGAGAATTCTATTTTTAAATGCATCCCCACTCCCCCAAATTCAGATTTTAGAGATACAAATGTTCAAGACACCTGCAAAGAACTAAAACATTTACTGCATTTCAATGTTTATCTACACTCTAATGGAAAGACCTGCAGGAGCCAGAATTGAGACTACACAAACATCATCCTCAATAAGACATAACTTTGGATAAGAAATAGTCCACACGTAAGCCCTCTGAAAACTAAAATATTAATAGACAAATATGAATATACTGAGGTGGACTAATTATAGGTTAGACTATGTTTGTCCTTTGCACGTGAAGGCATTTAAGCAAGATTACTATTTCAAAAGTAACTACAAAATTGCTCTTATGTTTTAGTGTTTTTGTCTGGCTGCTGCCTGCACATTTTTTTTTTTTTCTTTTTCTTTTTTTCATCTTACCAAGTTCTCAGTTTAGAAAAATGGACATGAGCACGCAAACACACATACAAACTTGTATAAGTTATTACCTGAATACTTTCTTTGTGATGAGGGCATACAGAGTATACAGGAGCTTCATGACCCTCAAAAGTATACTGCTTTGCACCAGTAACAGCGTCCCATACCTGCAAAAATCCTTGAATGATTAAAATTGGTTTCCACTGATATTGATCGCTATTACAAAATGACAACTAACTAACCTTGATGAACCTATCCTCTCCACAGGTCACAACACAAAGCTGCTTGTTTGGATAAGAAAAAGCAAGATCATTGACACTACCAGTATGAGCTTCAATCTGAACCACAAAATCTTTGTTAATACATATCAAGCAGATTAGTGGCGGGTACTTTGCTTTCGATGTATAGAAAGGACATAAACAGGAACAGATACAAACTTAACAGAAAAATAATGAGCTTATAAAAAATCTAATGAAAGTCAGAGTGACAAACAAACCTCCAGGTGGTTTCTAAGATCATCCCCACCATGATAAGAATATATGTGAACAATATGCTTAGAATAAGCAACACCTGAAATATCAGTGAGGATAAAATCAGACTTTAATTCCTAGCAAATGTGTGCTCGAGGCAAAAAACAGAAATATGACAACACACAGATTCATTAGAACATACTGCAAAGTGTTCCATCAGGACTCCACACCACCCGATTGACTGATGCCGAGTAATCACTAGAAAGAGATGCCTATATAAAAATCAAGGAATTAGCAATCACCAAATGACAAGCAGTCTTCAAAAAACAATACAAAACTATGCAGAATTGACAAATTTCATTTAGAGATCCATACTTGTAAAGCTACAGAGCATGATCCGAGTTCCCAGACTTTAAAATTTTTATGTGCAATCCTTTCACGGCTGCCTATATCCCACACCATGACATCACCCATGTTTGTTCCAACTAACCATCAACAGAAATTAATAAGCACATATACACAAAATAAAATCAATGGACATAACATACAACATACAGAAACGGAAGAAATTATCAAGATAAAAAGTGAAACACCAAAAAGAGGCTTACCAAGCAGTAGAATTTGCTGAAGTGGGTGGAAATCCATACTTTTGACAATTGAACCTTGGCTGAGAGTCATCACAACAGTCTTGGGCAAGTCATCAGAGGAATAAGAGCTCTGACCATGGCTCTGGCTCGAGTATGCAACAGGAAGCAAATTTACTGGTAGATTACTGACCTGTGAAAACATTTGCCAGGGATCGGTCATACACAATGAGCTATCACTCTGATCAGCTGTTACACTTTTCATTGCAAAGTATAAGGTGGATAAAACTCAGAACTTAGAATAGAAAACCAAGTTGTTGCATTAGATAACACAGCAACAAAAATTACATGAACCACCACCAAAGCTGTAAGGAAAACTCTGTTCTCTACACAAGCGCAATTCGTTGAATGAAAATATTGCAGAACAGATGAAAACCACTTGTTATTCAGTTGCATTTTCTACTCACAAACTTGACAAATGGCTCTCTAGAAAACATTTTCTAACACATTTTGGATTATGAAAACTAGAAGAAAAAAGTCAATACAACTCTGCTGTCCCCAAATAGGCTGCAATTAATCCTGGTTAGAAATGACATCAATTAAGGCGATTTTTCAACACCACCACATTCCAGTGCTGGGCATGGAGTGTGGCGATGCAAGTGGCACAACAATGAATCTAGCAAATACTCTTGTACCTTCTTAGAATTTAAACTTAGCATTTAACTTAATGCTATAAAACTGTCTTGTAAGGTGTGGTGGAACAGCCTAAGTATTATATGGACTACATTGGCCATATCTCTATTGGCCTAACGATTATACGCATAGGACAGCCCAATGATTATCTCCTCAATTAAGGCAGAAACCCCAAAAAGGATGCAACTAAACCAAGTTAGGGGTAAGCACATTTCAGGCAGCTCTGCAATAATTAGGGCATGCAATGATGATGGTATGTTAAGGTCAGGCCAGGGTGCCAAATCCAAACACCACCACAGGCTAATTTGCAATTCCAAGTACGTCTGCTACATAAAATGGTAACACCTATAAGGCATTGGCCAGCAAAATACAAACAAGTGCCCAAGCACACAAACCACAATGAAACAAATGAATACTCTAGTATAAATAAGAACCCAACTTTCATTTTTAAATTAAACATAAAACAGAGAAAATAGAAAGCAGATACTGTACTTCATCTGATATTCCAAATGGTCTTGTTCTCTTCAATACATGATCTGAATCTGCAGTTTGGTAGTCCATAGCTGGGTTATTGGTAGGAGGGGTTCTGGGGCGCTTTAAAATAGCCGCTAGCATTATCACAAGTAGAAACCAAAAAGAGCAAAAGAAAATCAGTCTGATTATATAGGAAGTGTGCAATCCAGTTTAATTGAGTGATGCAACATTGGCTGCAATTGACTACTGCATGTGTTTTCTCCATCATGATACAAGTGATTATACTCAGTCGATAGCTGACCACATATTGTAATATATAGCTGATATCAATTCTCTAGCCATATGTTATTAGAAACACTGAGAAAACAGTTACTTAGGGCCTTACCAGCCGTAGGAGCTCCGGCCAAACCTATGGGTCCGGCAGAAGCTGAAGGGTGTGGAACAGGAGATGGGTTTGCCATCCAGCCAGCAAGGGATGTTGGAAGAGCGGCTGGAGTGGGCTGAAATGGCTGAAAATGTATACGGTGTCAAGAATAGTTAGAAGACTTTACTAGTAAAACAGAAATGAATAATATCCTGTTCTTTACTTACACCATGAGCACCAAGTGGTGGGAAACCTCCAGCCTTTGGGACAGCGCCCATTAAGGGATTGGTAACAGGGGATGGGGCTCGTGCACCATTTGGTTGCCCACAACTATGGTCCACAAAAAGGGTCTTTATGTCAGGGTTGGGCCTTGGGTTCTTACAAAGTTGATGCTGCCAATTTAAACTGCAAGTCAACACAAATAAGTATCACCCTATTTATCACCTAACCGATTGATTATATTGACACACAAAAGGTAAGTTCTTTAAGAACCTCTGATTAATTAGAGTCCGTAATCTGGAGTTCTTTAAGGTTGGAAATTGAAGTTTGTCGCGAAACAGAGGGTTAGCTTCTATTAATTTCTTCAGTTCAGCCAGCATTATGCCTCTGGCAGATTTTGTATCTCCATACTTTGATAGCTGTTCATTATGTCTGCAAATTCATAAATATGCACATTATAGGCCAGGAAAAAAAATATTTATAAACCAGGCAAAAATTCATGAAATCCAAAGATAAACACTCTTCGTACCTAAAGTTATCCAAAGTCAACAACTGTGTGATTTCCTTAAAAAGCTCTTCATTAAATGCAGCAAATACTTTCAAGTCCTTCACTAAAATCTCAACAGCTTTTGCTCGATCTTGCCTGCCATAATATTTTTCCATTCAATATTTAATTAAAAAAATGACTAAACACTGAGCAGATTGGAAGAAAATAACGCAGCTAAACGAGACAGATAAGATAACATACTTGTCCAGAGCTTCTAAGTACTTCTGCTTCCGTATCTCAAAGAAAATCTTCATGGAGTATCTATTGTCATCCACCTTGGTAAAACCAGACAAGTACTTCTCCACCTCATCCCACTCCCCATTCGTCACCATATCCTCAAAATACCTCATGTTAAAGAAAAATCCTGATTCTTGCTCCAACCTTGGCATTCACAAATTCACATACATGCAAAATATAATTTGACAATTTTAATTAAAAAACTGAAACAGCATTTAGATTTTCGGGAACTAGCGTACTTGTGAACAGTCTCCTTAAATTTCTCTTCGTCTAGAAACTGAAGTATGAGAAAAACAAGTTCTCTGCTGAGGGAAGACATGACGGTGCCTTCAACCAAAACAGCACGAAAGATCTAGAACAGAACAGATCAACAATACCTGAACATCAAAAAAAACAGAATTCAACCGACCACACATCAAAACCCACAAATTCATCAAGATACGAATATACAAGCACATCACAATCACAAGGAACTTTAAATTGGAGAGAAAAACCGTGCTAGATGAGACAAAATGAGAGGACGGAGGAGCTCTCACCTGCCAGAGAATCCCTGGCGCAGATCGAGAGGGCCGGAGCAGAACGAGAATGACGAGGGAGGGTTTCAGTATTTTTCTCGCTCTACTTTCTCTCTCTAACTTTTCTTGTGTTAGAACTCTTCTGGTTGAGTATTTATACAAGAACAAAGAAAAGGGGGCTAGGGATTTGAAGAAGAAGAAAGAGAACACGGAGATAGACAAAGGGAGAGAAGAGAAGAATTGTTGTAAGCACGAAATAATGGTATCAGACAGTTTAAATAGCGTGTGTCCGAGAACGAGATGAGATGGAATCATGACTTTATTATATCATAACTATAAGTAGTTAGATAAGTCAACTTCCTTATACATGTCTCCTATAAGTGCACTAGCTTATACAGTTGTTTATCCTATTGGCTTATCAAGAGTCCTAGATTTGGATTTATTTCCTGGTGGACTAGCAGAGTTTTCAAGCTCCTTAACATTCATTACTATTTTCTAATTTCTGCTATGAGCCATATTTGGTCATTTATTAAACATTAATTTAAAATTTAATTTTTCAAAAATAGAAAATAAATGGAGAAATTTATTACATATGGGTATATTTGTGGATCATGAGTTTGCTCTATTTGGGTGTTTTTGTGTGTAGGTAGGTGGTGTGTGTGGTCTTATTGGGTAGAGATTTGAAAGTGTTTGTTATAAAAAGAAATAAATAGAATTTGTTTTTTATTGATTGAAAAAAACAAGATATTTGTTATATTGATGGAGGAAAAATATTTGACCCTTTTTTGCCCTGTTGAGGAAGATTAAGACATTATGGCAGAAGTAAAGTTAGTATTATTTGATATGTGGTGGGTCCCATGTTATCATCTACATGTGTGCTTGTTTAATTTGAAAAGGTCACCTCGAGTCACACCCAACTTCACCCACTTGCAAGCCACTAACACGTAGTTATAACTGTTCAGGTAAAAGTAAAATAATAATAATAATAATAATAATACTAAATAGATGAAGTTAATAACTATATATTATAATATTTTAAAAAAATTATCCATAAATTGTAATTAAGAATAATGTAAAATAAATTAATGAATACTTGAATGTTTATAATATAATAAACATATAATATTCTGTTTATTTCTTTTTAATTAACATATTTTACAGTTTAATTAGCTAATTGAACAGCAAATATTTATATCTCTTTGTAATATTTATTTTTGACTTTGAATCACTCTCATACTTTTATTTAGTAAATTAATTGCACACGTGTGTAAAATGGTTATTTCTAAATGATTTTATTAACTAATTCAAAATAAGAAGAAAAACTTAAAAAAAACATATATTTATTATTGATTACAAAATTAAGAGTTATGTTTTTTTTCTTTACTGGGTAATGTAGTGTATTCAATGTAATTATCATACATCTATATTAATGAATATAATAGTAGTTATAATAATACTTTTCTTTTTTAAAGTTATCTTTCCTCTTACAGCATTAATGTTTATTCTTTTCTTTATTTGGTCATATAACTATAACATGCAATTCCCATTGTCTTTATACTTTTTCCTTTGGGTTTGTTATTATTATTTTGATAATACTGACCCCTTAAATTTTCATTATGATGATTAAAAATATAATAAAAATTCATTATATAAAGTTACACATTAATAATGCTTTTATATTAATGAATATAATAATACTTTTATTTTCCAACAAGATCCTAAGATTTTAAAATATTTTAAATTAAGTTATTCGGTTGCTTTATTAAGTCATGTAAACTAATTGCTTATGTGCATATTTACTTTTTTTTTTTATTAGTTAGTTTATTTTGCTAATCTTGAGCCTTAAAAATTATTTTCCGCGTCTAACAGTAATATATGCTCATTAAAAAGAAAACAAAAAATATATTAAAATTTTATAATAATGATTATTGTTCATCAATATTTTACCATATTTTAAGTATTTTAAATTAATATTTATTTTTCTTGATTAGGTCATGTGCAATTTCATATTTATCTTTTTTTTATTAATTCTGTATTAAAATTGCTTTTAGGCATTTAATAAGTAACAAATTTTTTGACAAAAAATTAATAAGAATTTATAATTAAATAAAATATATTTTATATTTTTTCATTGTAAATATACTAATGATTTTATTTTTCAACAACATTTTATCATTTTAAAATATTTAAATTTAATGTTATCCTTCTCTTCATGTAGTTGTAATATAACCATTATTTCTATATGACTAAATGATAAATACTTTTAAATTTAAAAAATCATATTATAATTAAATTTCATGATAGAAAATTTTTATAACTGATAAATTGTAATTTAGATTTATGACAAATAGATGATACTATGATACAACATTATTTCATTAAGTGTTGTTTTTTTAAATATTAAAATCAAAGTTATAGAGATATAAGTTGAAGATACATGAGAGGTTAAAAAACTATTTAAAGCAATTCGGTTTTAAAAAAAAAAAAAGAACATCTTAAAATATTATCGTTAACAAACTACTTATATTTTTTTATTTATTGATTGATCCTTAAAAATTATTTTAAGCATCGGAAAATAATCAGAGATTATTAAAAAAAAAAATATTGGTAGTTGCTTCTTACTTGCACTAAATTATTTTCTAATACACCAATAATGTTCTTATCATTTTTATTTTAATATTTATATATTAAATAACTTTTGTTCTCTCACAATAAGAAATATGAACAATTATTTATTTTATTATTAATATTTTTTATTTTAGTTTGTTAATATAAGATATTTATAATTTTTAATTTGTTAATATTTTCTTTATTGATTACACTTGTTGAGAAATGTTTGACTCGATCTAGTACAGGAGAGAGAAAAAGATTATATAATAAATAAATTTTAAAATAAAAATAATAAAAATATTTTTGACATTTTAATAATTTATTAAGTACAATAACTTGTATCATACACAATTGCCTAAAATATTTACTATATTTTTTGTTTTAGTAAGTATATGTAAAAGTATTTTTTTTCCAACAATATCTTACCAAAATTTTAATTATTTATAATTAGCATTGTCTTAAAGGTCACTATTTATATTTTTCTTAGAATTTTACACAGTCTCTTTCTTAATGGTTTTGCTTTGATATAGCCTTTTATATGTTCATTAGATGAAGATTTACATAAATATAGAAATAGAATGTGCTTAGATAAGTGTAAGGATGAAGGCTTATGAGTGATAATAAAACCTCTAGTATGATTTGTTCTCCCAATGGAAAAGCCATTATAGAGGATAATTCTCCTTTCTATCAAGACTAATTACTTTAATTGTTTCAATTTGCTTCACTGAAACCCTAATTAACTGAATAAGTATTTTTGGATATCTATTTTATTATCCACAAAACTTAAGTTGTCTTGAAAAAAAAATCATGATAACTAATTATCCTAAAAAAATTAAAATATATTTTCAATGATAAAATATTAAAATATTTTTTAATTCTTAATTTAGTAAAATCTTAATCTTATAATTATGTATACATTATCATAAAAATTAAAGAATATTTAAAAATATTCACACTATCACTTTGCATAATAGTCCTTTTTTTCAATTTTTAGCTATGCAAACAAAACTTACTATTTTACATTTTTATTTTTTCTTTTCTAAAGATAACCCTCCTATCAATATTGCTGTATGGATATAGTAAAGAAAAATATGTAAGGTATTGTATTTTGTTTAAAATATAAGTGTGTGAGATAAGTTTAAAAATGATAATTAGTTATATATTAATATCTTTAATTATTGTTTAAGTATAAGATTTTTCTATCCAATAATATATATTAGTAAATATCGTTTAATTAGATATTTTTTTCCTAAACAATGATTCATATGTGAAAAAAATTGTTATTGTGTTTTAGAATTCTCATTCAAGATGAAATATAATTATTGTTCAAGTGATAATTACTTGTTCAAATTATCATAACAAGAAAATAATACCAAATATTACTTAAATAAGATAGGTTTTACAAAAAAAATCTATATAAATTATTTTCTTTTTATGTTTTAAGATGACTTTTCACTCAAATAGTATTTTAGAATTAAATAATAAAATAAAATACATAATTAATTTAAGTAAATAAATAATATGAATAACTGAACTTTGGAATAAGTCATTTTAATTGAAAATTAAAACTTTAAAGGTAAATAAAGTTAATATTTGATAAAAAAAATAAAGGAAATTTTAATATTTGTAATTAAGGAGTTGTTTAAAAGATTTTAAGTCAATATTATATACAACGTCATATTGCATTAATAATGTAGTAAAAACACTGATAATTAATTTAGGGAGGTAATATTACAATATTAAAATCCTTTTCTTAATATTGTATTTTAATTACAGACATTATATTTATTTTTAAAAGATTCACTTTTCCATAAAGAGAGAGAAAATGAATGCAGTTATGTGTAGAAGTAATTGTGAAATCAGGAAGAGACATTGACAAAAAAGTAAAAAAAGGAGATACATATTTTTAGAAGGAGGGTTCACATTTTAAGGATGTTTGTTTTATGTTAACTTTTCTATTTTAAAAAACGAAGATGGAACGAATATTTTAAATGGTTGTGAAAATTATTTTAATTAAATTTATTTTAAAAATAAAATATCTAATAAATTTTTATACCCATACTCATTAAAGAAACTTGCTATGACTCAAGTCAAACTTAAGAGCAAGATCATGATAACTGATTTTGATTTGAATTTAGAATTTTAATATAGTGACAAAAAATCAACGTGAATGCTTGTGGTAATATCGCCATGCTTACATCAACGAAGACTAGAAATTAGAAAACAAAAATACAAGAACTAAAAATATTTGTTTACGTACATTAGATGTACAAAAATAACGCTTGAGAAAAAAAAAGTTCAAATATTATTATATTTTTCATCCACACTTTTTATTTCACCCTTTTTCTCTTCTTCCCTTCTCAACTTTTTTCTCACTGATTATACTTGTCTTGGAAAATAGTTCAAATTCGAAGAGTATGAACACAACAACCCTAAACTCCATGAACAAGAGTGTGGTATTTATGAAGATATAATAATGAGTCATGCAACAAGTCCTTAATGTTTTCAATTTGAGAAATTAGGAGAATGGAGGTGCAAATAGTTTCCTAATTAATGTGATTTGACTTCATAGTTAGATACTCATTAATTTGGAAGGAAAGTGCTCCAATTATGTTAAGTTTAACCTAAATTTGAGTTCACCTTGACATATAAACTGTATAAAAATATACTCAATATTTATAATGATCTCACAATACTCTAATATTATATTATTAGGGTAAAACTTATATGTAGTCTATAAATATTTAGATAACACCAACAGTATTTATGATACTAGATTTAGATTGAAAGTTGTAGTGTTATACAAGTACCCCTCATGTTTGATATAAATGCAACAGCTTATAGTATAAAATTCTGGTTCTGGTAAAATTGGTGTTTCAAGATATGTAATCCAAGTACCCTTTGCATGTTATTTAAATACATATTAAAAAATATTGCATCTAATCTAAGTTTTGTCTACCATATTAATAAAAAAAGAGAATGAGAAAAAAAAAATTGATACTCCATCATCACTCATAAAGTTCAGAGTAATGGTTTACTCCTACAAATATTTCATCTTCAGTTTTTTATACTTGTAAATATGTAACTTTTCAATTTTAGTTCATCTTATTTTTTGTTTAGTATCGATGAAAATGTAATTTTGTTTTTAATTTTTGATAATATTGTTATATATCGCATTAAAAATTTTAACGAAAATTAATGATCAAGACTAAAACTAACATATTTAAAAGTTTACAGACAAATATTCAGGATTGCCTTCCTCAAAGACTTCAAAACAAAAATATTAATATTTTGGGAATAAAAACATTTTTTTAATATTAAGCTAGAAGATATACATTATACATTAATATTGATTGATATAAATACATTACATTCCATCATATATAATAACAATGTTCTGCTGTTAAAAAAAATAAAAAAATAATAATAACAATGAATAAATTAACAATGTAACTATATAGTTGGTAATTATATGACAAATTAATAATATATATTTTAAAATTATTTGATCATCGACTTTAACAAATTGATAACAAAATTATCGACTCACTCATTTTTTATCCATTAATCTATCTTAATATTATTGATAAATGTGTAAAATACATAATTTGGGAAACACTTTGACAATTTAAAAAGTCACTATATTATGTTCATGGTAAGAAATCATTATAAAGACTATGTTGTGACGTCAACTAAACTTTTAGTCCTCCCCCATTCAATAGTTATCACAATAAAAAATAAAAGAAAATCTTTAATGATATCTTTTATATTTTTGTTGAGTAAATTATATAAACTCTTCAAAATCATTGTGGTATACCTCATAAAATTAACTTAGTACTTATTTTATTTCTATTGTTTATTATGTAATAAATGAACTTATTTTACTTTGATAGTTTATTATGTAACAAATGAACTTGATTTATGTATGAATATTTATCTTTCCTTAAGAAAATATAATCTTATCTTATTTAAAGATATTTACTTGTTATATTTAATTTCTGTATAAATTTTAATTAATATTTTTTACATTTTATAAATTTTGATAGCATTTCACATTTTTCTTTAAATAACACTATATAAAAATGATGACATCAAATTAATAATAATTAAATATGTATTAAAAATACAAGATGGAATAAACGGATATTTTACAGAAAAAAATATATATGCAATGTGATAAAAAATGTACATAATAATAAAATTTTAAAAATATTTAATTTTTCCAAATTATCTAATTAAGAAATTTAAGATTTAACATAATAATTATCGTTATTTCTTCTTTTCATTTTAAATAAAAAACATATAGAAAATCAAATTAAAACTAATAATATTTTATGTCAAATCTTAAATAGAGAACTAAAATTGCCCCAATATTAAAATTTTAAAAATATAACACTTAAATATAAACTTCTAAAAATATTGGTCCAAAATTAAAAAATATAATTTATTAGGAATCAGACAACTAAATTATTTTATTATCAATATCTCAAACATATCATAAATACAAGTATAAAATCAGCAATGACATCGCAAATTTCTAACTCATACTAATTGAATGTCTTAAGTTTCTAAAATAAATATAACCTATAACTAAATTATTGTTTTATTATAATTAATTAAACTTTACTAAATTTAACTAAATATAATATATATTATATAATTATACTAAATATAATATATCATGCAATATATGTTTAATTTATAGTTAAATTTAATTAAATTTAACATATAACTAAGTCAAATTTAATATAAATTTAACTAAATTTAATGTGAGATTAAACTCGCTAAAATTTAATGTATAACTCAACTAACTTTAATCTATAGCTAAACGTAATAAAATTTAATCCATAATTAAAATTAATCTCTAAATTTAGTAAAATTTAACTTTCATTCTTAACTAAATTTAATATGTAACTAAAATTAATAAAATTTAATCTATAACTCACCTAACCAAATTTAAGCTCTAAATTTAATCAAATTTAACCTTTAGCTAAACTTATCTAACTCTAAATACCAAATAATAAAAAAATTGTTACCATTATCTTACTTTATATTTTCTTTTATAAGACAACGTCAATATTAAAATAATAAAATTTAATAGCTAACTCCAAGTTTTAACTGAGACATGACTTTGCATGGAAGAATTTATTTGCCTCATCACACATTGGCGAGGCGCAAAAAATACCACAAAGAATACCAAAATCAATGCGCATAATGCGCTTTTCACACCTTATTAAGAAAACACATACCACGTTAATAAAATTTATGTAAGTTTGTTTCAAATATATTACCATATTGTTTTCGATATCTTATTTGCAATATCCACTAGTTTTTTATTTTTTTTATTTTCACACTGTTTGCACTAATTTCAGTGCACAGGCTATTTATCTGCTTTAAATAAATTTTTCTTCCAACATAAATAAATATACTGGCAACTAAAATATAATTGAGTATAGGAAATTTATGGCATTAATATTGTGTAACATAAACAATATTAATTTTAAGGATAATATTTATGATAACGTTGTTAGGATTTTTATAGGAAACACATTACTATATGTATGTAAGATTTGTTTTTTCTATAAATCACTCAATTTCTGTTTTTATATAATAAGAATAGCAAAAGTAGAATAGTGGATAATGACACCAATTACTATTTTTAGGCTTGTAGAGTTATTTTTCCTAACAAATTTTCTTATGGTAATTTTTACTAATTAACTTTGTTTTTCAAAACCTATCTGAGTGGGGTTGTAAATATTTTTTTCACTGCATTTAAGAGTTTTCTGATGGAGATAAATATTTTGAACTAATAATATGAGTTAAAAGCAACTCAAGTAAACTGAGTAAAATAATAAAAAAGAACGACACTATCTTCTAAAATAAAAATAAAACAATTTTGTGGTTCAATTTTAAAAACTAAATTATTAACAAATAATTGAGTGCACTATTAAACTATTATGATGTATGAGAAAGAAAAAGTATTCGCATAATCATTCACCACATTTTCTTGATCTCGTTGATTACTTTAGGTGAGTTTATAACTATAAAATTTGTATCATTAAAAATACAGCTAAGTTGTAAAACTTATTTCAACATTAAGAATATTTTCTATATTAATAGCTACATTACACTACATTGAAAATGACAACGCTTTTTATATTTTTTATGGTAAAAATTTTATCTTATGATTTGTTTTCTTTCTTATTGTGACTCAGATAATCATATCAGTTATTATATTTCTTATATTTCATTATAAAATAGTATAGGTAATAATTTTACTATTATAATAATTAAATAAGATAAATTATATATATATATATATAAATCTATGTTTTTATAACAATAACAAATATATAAATATAAATACTTTAAGGGTATTCCAACCCTATTACAAAAAAAAAATTCTCAAAACATACACAAATGTACTAGATAGAACATTAAGATCAAGTTAAAAATTATAAATTATAAAACTCAATGACTCGTAATAAATTACATATGAAAATGTTTATTCCATCTTTAGTGACAAGCTTTATAATCACATTGGTGGTAGCATATACAAGCTTTTTAGGAGACTAATTTGCAAACCACGTCCATCTAATTCTATGGATTGCCTTCATATTCACATTTTATACATAAACCTGCACCACAATAAAACCTATAAATCCTACTCACACATTTGATATTATCTCATGATCCCACCTTAAACTAATCATAACTTCATGTTTCGTGTGATTCATACAATCTCATACCTTGCTACCTTTCTCAATTTTGAATACATTCAAAAGAACATAAATACCATTCAAAATACGAAATATAAAAATTAAGTTTGGTGACCAACATACAAATGTATTTACCTAATTTAGACAAAGATGATTTTTTTTCTATTATTGACTACAAGTTTTTTTTTTTTTTTTTTTTTTTTTTTTTTAATAAAAATTTTTTTTTTTTTTTTTTTGCTTTCTCTTTCATTAAAACATCATTATCACAAGTAGGAGGTCATGTCTTTTGAAAAAATTGAATTGTCTTTATAATTTTATTTTTAAGATGAATTTTATATATGATAATATGTTCTTTATTATCAAGTTTATTGACTGTTATAAATCAATTTCAAAAGGAAGGGAGATGAGAGCATGAACATTGTGAATTTTGTAGAAGAGGAAGGGTTGAAGAAGAAAATTTTGAAGGTGAGAGAAAAATGGAAGAAGGAACAATGTATTCTTAACTTCAACATAATATCATTTTCTATAAAAGTCTAAAAGTAACCATGTACATATTCACTATCTTAATTACATGATTAATTAATTTAGAGTGTAAATACATATTACATTTAATTACTATTTTTAAATTAATTCATCCATTTATTTTAAAATATAAAAACAAACCTTTCATTATAACAGTACATAGTTAATAAATGCATTTATACATTATTTTTTATCAACAAATGAATTTATACATGATTTTGACGTAGATAAATTATCCCGCCTCCTATTTTATGAAGTTTAAATAATTAAAATATTTATATTTGTAAACAAATAGTTCAACTGAAAAATGTATGCAATTAACTAAACTTAAAAGACAATTTAATTCAAAAATACAATATACAGTTAACTATTAAACTAAAAAATAGTCCAATTTTTCCAACTTAGTTATATTTTTAAATAATTTAATTCAGTTCAATTAATAATTGAACTTTGTTAGTTGAATACTTAAAACTATTAGGTGTAATAAGGAGAAAAATTGTTCTTTAACATGTTGGATCAAAAATCAAATATAATTTTAATTATGAAATTGAATAACATAATTATTTGAGATTTAGATTTTCTGAAAAAATGAATTATAATTCAATTTTGACAAGGAAACTTGAGTTAAGATAAACATCACAGTCAAATTTGTGAGGATGGCATTGACATTATTTCACAAATAGCAAAAGACACTGTAAAAGTGGTGCATTACATACATGAAAGTCAAAATTGGATTGTAATGAACTAGAATTTCAAACCTTATGTTTAAACCTACATTAATACAACTAGTTAAATCAATTTCGAGAAAAATCTTAACAATATTTTCATATTATCACTATTTGATAAATTATCTTTTGACTCCATTACGAGGACCATGAGAAAAATATCAATCATTTTGTTAATACATATGGCAACTAACAAAATGCTTGCAAGACAAAAGAATGTACTACCTTATTGTTTTATGCCAATAAATATCGAAAGTAAATCCCATTTAAGTATGTTAGAGTATTTTTTTATTACTAGATTATACTTATTATTGTTTTAGAGTCTATTTAAGTAAAACTCATTGACAAGCATTTATAAATATATATATATATATATATATATATATATATATATATATATATATATATATACAAATTCAAATTAGTTTATATATAAATTAAAATTTATATTTTAGAAAAGTTAATATGTATTTTTTAACAAATTAACTTTTACATAACTTAATTTTAAGTAGAGAATAAAGTTATTTTATTTTCCTTTTTTTTCTATTCTTTTAAAAAGACTTATTAAAAAAATAATCTAGATATACATCTTCATTGTTTAAATATTATAAATATCATATTATATTATAATATAGGATAATTATTTTTTCAATTCTCTCATTTGTTTTACTTTTAAAAAGGTGATGTTATAGATTCTTTTAAATAGTCAAATGAAGTGATGTGGTGGGTAATTTTACCGTTTAGGAAAAATAAAATGACTATTAATAATAAATAGTTACTTATAAAAGTTATTAAATTTTGTATTATTTTTTAGTTTAGTATTTATTTAATGTTAGCTAATCAATAATTACTAAAAATTATACTTTTGTGAAACTTTGTTTACAGATATTTCCTAAAATGTTATAAAAGTCACATGAAAACATACAATTTATTTTTCCATTCTTTTGAATTTTATACGGAAAAACTTACAAAATATATATAAAAAAAAAAAAACTAGTAGTGAATATCATTAAGCACTAATTATCACTATCTTTTTAGTCTGTGGGGAGTAAAAAATAGACTTTTTAATGGCACATCTGGAAATGGTCTGTTACCATATAATTACCTAAAAAAATATTTAATGTCATAAAGATACTAGTGATGAATTAAAAACAATTTTTTATGAAGATATGTACAAATGCATTTTTTTTTTATAAATTTCTAATGTATTATCGTATTATTATTATTATTTTTTTAGTTTCTTCAGCATTGGTACAGAGACTTGACAACTGTTCACAATTTGAAATTTTAGAAAAATAAGATCATCATCACCTTTAACAAGGGAATCAAGAATAATTAGTTACTTTTAAAATCAATCATGCAAAAGATAGCACTTAAAGCAGGAGCAACTTGCTACAGTGGTTTGTTGTTGTAGTTCACCACCACCGAATTTTTTAAATGTGACAATAATTCTTTCCAGAAAGATGTAAAGAGAAAAAGTTAGGAACACAGTTATTTGTATATACATGTCAAGAAAATAGATACAATAAATTCACTTTTACTAAATGATTCTGGTTACCTTTGTAATTTTTTTTTTGGAGAATTATTAATTTATGATATTGAATAAACTTCTCGATGACTTATAAAATTAATTTTTTATTCTCAATGACTTCTTTATTTAATACAAATCATAGATCAGTTATCATTTAGATAATTATTATTCTTACAGATAAATATATATATATATATATATATATATATATATATATATATATATATATATATATATATATATATATATCAATTACCATTTATATAATTATTATATATATATATTTGTATTGATATATAAGTTTAATGAGTGATATGAAGAAAAAAATATGACTAATAAGTTATAAATGAATTTATCCTATAATATAAACAAACTAATTTCTTTTTTTACTTAATTCGTTTAGGTGATAACTTCCTGAATATAGTGTAACATATGTATATATCTGAGTTTAATTTAATATACAAGTTTTTTAAAATATAGTTAATTTTTTTTTGAAAATATAGTTAAATGTCAAAGATATTAATATCTTTAAAGATTTTATTTTTTTAAATTATATTTTACGATGTATTGTTAGTTTGTGTTTTATTTACCAAGTGAGATGATTATGAAAGAATATTACAGAAGAAATCTCAACAAAAATAGAATGAAAAAGAGAAGATAAATATATATATATATATATATATATATATATATATATATATATATATATATATATATATTTTTATATATATATA